>JGI24724J26744_10001885_pt1 | contig 14126 bp, 14 predicted proteins | sample Cruoilmetagenom7_FD_26744 | JGI IMG/M metagenome (IMG submission 26744)
CGTACTCGTCGGAAGTAAAGGTAAAGTTGGTATGACCACTTTTTCATCCTCTGCTTCAATTGCGGCGACTGTCTCCGCGACGGCGTTTTCCACTTCCTCCGTATCTTCATACGCGAGCGGGAAATTACATGCGCTCACCGCGACAGCCAGCATCAGCAGAATAACAAAAACACTTTTCTTAGGCATAGGTTCCTCCTATCAATTCCTTCTTTCTATTATATATGCATATATATCTTTGTATGTATGTAGATGCAATTATTATGCCGAGTTTGCCGCCCTCAGGCTGATTTCAGTACAGGTTCATTTATCAGGACTCTATGGCGCCTCGTATTTCACATTTAGGTTTGTCGCGATGAATCCTATTAAATCGTTAACATTATCACCGTCCGTTTCAAGTTCGTTAAACTGCAGCCGCACGGGCATATACGAGTTCCCCAGCCCTGATTGCAGGTAATCTGCCAGGTCAGATTCCACGGAAAATGTACTTATTTCTCCCAATGTGCACCAGTGCACAACCGCACCAGAGACCGCTTGGGATTTGTAATCACCAGCACTCAGCGGGCGATACGTATGAGGATATATGCGCAGGCATCCCAGCCCGCTGAATGGGTTTCTCATCGTATCGAAGTTGGTGAAATCCACCTTCNCTTCTTTGATGATGGCGTTTNANGGGAATACTGGAGATATCAAATACGGTAAACATCTGAATGCCGAAATTCGCAAATACATCNCCGNCNNCNTAATCNCCGGGATACATATCCCCATTGCCCCAGATCGCTCCACCCTCATCCATATCTACATTCAGCGTAACGTTGTACGTATTCAGCGAAATNGGTTTCACCTTTACCCTCACCCAGATCGTGTTCACGAAGAACTGCCCCTGATCATCAGCAACCTTCCAGAATCCCTTATAGGTCCCTTCACTGGCCGGAGCAGTCAGGTCGACGCTGATATCTATCTCTTCGCCAGGCGCGACCGATTGCGGCAGGTTCTTACTCGCGGGTCCGCTCATCTTATCCCCGCTCGCGTACACAAGCTTGTAATTCGCGTTCCATGTACAAGTGCCGGTGTTCTTAAAGCACCAGGTCTTGGTGAAAGGCGTGTTCACGTTAAATTCTGTATCATCTTTAATAGTCTCACTAATGAACTCCACTTTATTGCACGGCAGCGGTGTATGGGTNGGATCGCTTGCCTGTGGATAGTTCGGATCCAGAGTGATGGTTGGCAATTGTTGTAGTCTGTCCTGCTGCGGCTGCGACTGTTTCGCGACGATGGTCTGTGCGACCGCGGTCTGCATTTTCTCCTCCTCGCTCACTCCCCCGCTCATAGATATTGAGCACGCCAGCACTGTCAGCATGGCGATCGCCAATGCGGCAGTAGTCTTTGTTCTCTTATTCATTGACAACCTCCTCCAATACGTAACAAAGCGTGTTTAAAAATTTAAATCAATACAACTATGCAGGTTGTTCTAAACATGTCTTTTTAGGTATAATGGCTGGACTACAAAAAACGAGGGTGTGTATTGAAAATCACGATTATTATCCCAACCTATAACGAAGCTGAAAATCTCCCAAAACTGCTCACCGCGCTCTTTGACCTGCCCTTAGCGCATCTCAACGTGTTAGTCGTGGATGATAACAGCAGTGACGGTACAGGGCAAATCGCTGATGAATTAGCACGCGCCCGCCCAAATCACCTGTCCGTCATTCACCGCACCGGAAAGCTCGGTCTCGGCAGCGCTTATATCCAGGGGTTCAATGAACTGCTAAAGGGCAATTCGGATGCCATCGGCCAGATGGACGCGGATTTTTCTCATAATCCACGCAAAATGCTTGAACTGGCTGCTGCTCTGGAAACCTGCGATATTGCTGTTGGCTCTCGCTATGTACCCGGGGGCAGCCTCGATAAGGACTGGCCCTTCTGGCGCAAGTGGATGTCCGCGTTTGGCAATTTCTACGCCCGCACCATCCTGCGCCTGCCCATCCGCGACACGACCGGCGGCTTTCGCTTGTGGCGGAGAGAAACCCTGGCTGCAATGCCATTGGAGCGGGTGCGCTCAAATGGGTATGTCTTTCAGGTGGACACGGCATACGTTGCTCATAAACTTGGCTTTCAATTCAAGGAAGTTCCCATTTATTTCGCGGAGCGCCGTTGGGGGCAGTCCAAGATGTCTTTCAAAATTCAGATGGAAGCTGCCTTGCGTGTATGGGTGCTCCCCCACCAGTACCGCGACCTTAAACCGCTTTCAAAATAACCAGCCCAGATCTATTTCACCAGCATATCTTCATACACGCTCGTCAGCTGCTTCCATTCAGCAATAGTGAGCATTTGGGCACGTCGCTTAGGGTCAATGCCCGCCCTGGATAATAGAAGGTCAACTTTCTCTTTGTTCAGCTCTGGTGCGCCTGCCAGCGCATTATGCAGCATCTTGCGTTTCTGTGTAAAAGCCGCTTTCGCCAGTCTGAAGAAGTAATCAAGCAGCTTGTATGGAATCATGGGTTGGTCATACAGATCCACAGCCAGCACAGCAGAATCCACCTTGGGCACGGGATAAAAAGCCCCGCAAGGGATGCGGGCAGCGATCCTCGGAGAACCATACACCTGCACACTCAACGCCAGCAAGCTTAATGCTCCTGCGTCCGCGCAAATACGCTGCGCCACTTCCCGCTGGATTGTCAGCACGATCGCGCTCGGCTTTGCCGTACATTCAAGCAGATAACGGATCAGCGCCGACGTGATGTAATAGGGAATATTCGCTGCCACTACATATCCGGGGGCATCCATCAGATCATTCACAGGAAGTTCCATGATATCTCCCTGCACGATCCGTACATTTGCAAAATTACGCGTAACCTTCGATAAAATCGGGATCAACTGCCGGTCTAATTCAACGGCAGTCACATGGCGGGCGGCAGCCGCCAGATGGCGTGTAAGGTTGCCCATTCCGGCGCCAATCTCCAGCACATCCGTGTTTTTATCAATCTGGGCAGCTTCGGTGATCTTAGCCAGATAGATCTCATTGATCAGAAAATTTTGCCCCAGTCCTTTTTTAGGTTTGATACCATAATCTCGCATCAGAGAAGGCACTGCCAGCGGCTCAAACATCACGGAAGTTCACCGGTGAAATTATCCGGAGCTGGCGGCAGGAAATACACCGTTTCCGTCCGGCTCCACGATATATACTGGTCAGTCGGGATGAACACATCAATCCACGGCTTTCCCACGCACCCCGGGCATACATCCAGAACAGTCCCGACTCCATATCCCGGTACATAGATGCTGGTACCTTTCAAGATCGAATACCACTCCGGTGATACTGCAATTGCGCCGTAATACGGCCACACACCGCTGGCAGTTGGGCTGCCTGTATCTAAATAAGATGTGATGTAAACATCCATCGCCAACCAGTAGTCCACCGCGCCCTCCGAGGAATCAAAGGTCAGCACAACCACATTACCGCCGTAAGCGATGCGCTGCGCGACCGGCGCTTTAGATACCCATTCCGCCAGAACCGAGCGAGATACCTCTTCCCCATCCTCGTAGCGGACCCGCATTGTGGCAGATTGCGCGCCGTTCTCGCCTGCCTGCAGCACTTGTTTCTCACCCACATTCATTTGCGGGTCAGATACACGCTCCTCGGAATACGGGATGATCGTCTCCTCTGTCAGCACTTCTTCCTGCACACGGACAACACGGATCTGTCTGTCCGCCGGGATGGGTTGCTCTGCTGCCGGAACCGAGTAATCCAGGAATTGCAGCGATATGCCCGCCTCTGCCAATGCTGTGCCAACGGTCATTGAAGAAACCGGTACTTCGATCTCATCCTCTCTTAGCTGGATTCGCACTGGCTGGCTGCGAAGCAGAGTAACTGTTACTGCCTGATTCAATGCTGTGCTCAACGGGAGGGAAAGATCATCGCTTGCTTTCAAGAAGATACTATGTTCCCATAGCGCTTCTCCCAGCGTTTCTGCGCCTGAATAAAACTGGATGCTATCACTACCAGTTTGTACCGTGATTGGAACTGCGGGTTTATATGTCAAGTGCTGCCCCTTCTCCACCGGCAGCTTGAAATCATACGGAATAGAAATGCCACCGTACCGCACACTGTCATTCGGAAAAACGCGAATTCCAGCCTCCATCAGCCAGTTAGCTGCCAATGGGCTTACAACCATCACGACTGCAGGTTCATCTCCGCCATCCAACCAAATTTCCGCGCTGAATGGTTGTCGGGAGATGAAGAAGCTCATAGCAGTCAACAGCATGCCAGCCGCGAAGAATCCAACCGCAAACCGTTTGCCGAAGCGTTTAATCAGTTCCATTTTGGAGAGATTTTATCAGAAAAAGAAAAACCCCGTAAACGGGGTTTTTATGCCGAGACACAGAATCGAACTGTGGACACCGCGATTTTCAGTCGCGTGCTCTACCAACTGAGCTATCTCGGCTTGAAGCAAAACTATTCTACACGCTTGCCTATGCCTTGTCAAGCAAGCCCTTAAATTTGACATCATACACCCCCAAAGCTACAATGATTGCATAATGGGTGAAATTAACCCGCATCAAGACCGCTTCATAATCGGATTAACCGGCAATATTGGCACAGGAAAGAGCCTTGTCCGTAAGATGCTCCAACATCTGGGCGCCTATGGGATTGACGCAGATATTCTTGCCCATGAAGCGCTGAAACCAGATAGGCCTGCTCAAGAACGAATCATTCACCGATTTGGCACATCGATATTAAACACCCACGGGGGAGTTGATCGCGTAAAACTTGCGCATATCGTGTTCAGCGATAAAAAAGCGCTTGTTGAACTGGAAAATATCCTTCACCCTCTCGTTTCAATTGCAGCGGCGAAATTGATCCAGCATGCCCGCCTGCCTATCATTATTATCGAAGCGATCAAGCTGCTCGAATCTGATCTTGCGGGCATATGCGACATCATATGGGTAGTAGATGCGCGGGAGCAAGTTATCTTTGATCGGCTTTCATATGCGCGGGGAATGGACCGCGCGGATATAAAAGAACGCCTATCTCATCAATCACCATCTAAAAACAAGAGACAGCGAGCAGATGTGGTGATAGAAAATAGCCGGGAAGTGTATAAGACATGGTTGCAAGTTACAGAAGCCTGGGATCAGGTGAAGAAGAAAAAGCGGGGCTTTTCTGTTTATACCAATAGAACATCCAATTTACTCGCATTTTCAAAAGACTTCCTGATCACACCTTCTTCAAATGATATTTCTGCAGTTGAGAAATTTATATATAAAGAGAACCAACCCGCTAAAGACATTAAATGGTTGGTAGATAAATCGAATTTTCCTCCCGCCCGCCAAAACCCTACACGACAAAATTTCACGCAACTTGTATGTCAGCATTTTCTTTTTGCGGTCCCGGATTTACATAATAATGAGAACATCACTATTTGGGACCTATCCCAATTCGAGTTTGTTTTATTGGGGCATAACTATGCTAATTCAGATACAGTTAGTAATGATTTCGAAAAGACAGTTACGCTAATCGAACAATTTAGCCGCATGCACATGACCCAGCGGATCATGTTTCCTGTAAAAGATCATTTTAAGGAAAGGNGNTCTTTCCTTAGAGAGCGCGGCTATAAGAGTATGCCCTCCCATAATGAAGATATTTCATATTGGAATAAGGCAGGGTACAATCTATATCAAAAGAAAGTGTGTGATGCTTTCGATCTATTTAGCAAGCGTATATGAATAGCATATTTTATGGATGATTTATTTTCCGAGATCTTATTTCTTATCCAGAGAGTTAGCTGGCTGACCATTCTTGACCTTATATTGGTCAGTGCTATCTTTTATGTGCTCTTGATTGTTCTACGCGAAACACAGGGACGCACACTGATGCGTGGTGTGATCTTCCTGGTCATTATGATTAGCTTACTGACCACATTGGTCAATCTTCCAGCTTTTTCCTGGTTGGTCAGCATAACGCTTCCTTCACTCTTAGTTGCCATTCCTGTTATTTTCCAACCCGAATTACGGCGCGGTTTAGAACGCATTGGGCGTGCTGGCTCCAGCACATTCACACTGCGCGGATCAACCATAAATATGGAAGCGATTAAAAGTATGATCAAGGATGTAGTAAGCGCGTCTTCGCGTTTATCAGCTTTTCGGCAAGGTGCTCTGATCATACTCCAGAGAAGAGATGATCTGTACGAATACGAGGACACCGGTATCAAAATAGGAGCACAGGTCTCTGCTGAGCTGCTGCTGCAGATTTTCTACCCCAACACGCCGCTTCATGACGGAGCTGCTATCATCGTTGTAGATCGGATTACCGCTGCCGCCTGCATTATGCCCCTGTCAGCCAGCGGTGTACTTAACAGCTCTCCTGAAAGGCAGATGGGGCTTCGCCATAGAGCCGCTTTAGGCATCTCCGAAACGACTGATGCAATCGCTGTTGTCGTTTCCGAAGAAACCGGCGCTATTTCGCTGGCTCACCGCGGGCGGATTCTCCGCCGTATCAGCGCGGATAAATTGGAAAACGTGCTCATTGCATTCTATACACAGCAAGCAGAAATCCAGGAACGCACGAATATTATGCATTGGATCAATAAAGTTATCCACTTTCGAGAAAAGCAGGAATGAAAAAAACACCTCTCTTTGAACGATTTGCTAAGAATCTGCCTTCATTGTTTAGTGCAGTAGCCTTGGCTGTCGTAGTATGGGTACTTGCTGTCACCAACACAGACCCTGTTGAAAAACGAAGCTATGCGCGCGCTGTCCCTATTGAACTTTTTGGTCTGAACCCTGCGCTCGTTATCACCAGCGAAGTACCTGAACAGATCACGTTAACACTCAGTGCGCCTGCCTCCACCTGGGGATCAGAACTGACCTCCTCCAATGCAGTCCGCGCGATTGCTGACTTGAGCGGCCTTACCGCAGGCAATCATTCTGTGCCAGTAAATCTACAAATAGACGCACAGCCCGTTAAAGTGGAGAGCTATTCTCCCGATGTGATTGAAATCGTAATAGAAGAAATTTACAGTGAATCATTCAATATTGATCTTGTTCAACCCTCCAGCCCTGCTATCGGGTACGAGGCGGAAAGTCCCACTCTGGGGAAAGAAACCGCTACAGTAAATGGTCCATCTTCCCTTGTAGATCAGGTGGTTGGAATCCAGGCGGTGCTGGATATTAGCCAGGCAACGGAGAATATCGATGAAACCCTGGCATTGAAGGCAGTTAACGAAAACGGGCTGCCAGTCAGCGGGGTCTCGATCTCTCCGGAAGAAGTTAATGTACAGATGAAAATCACTCAGCGTGGTGGATACCGAACTGTTTCCGTTAAAGTTGTTACTATCGGCCAGGTCGAAAGCGGCTACAGCTTAAACCGTATTTCACTCAATCCCTTAGTAGTTACAGTGTTTTCTACTGATTCTGAGTTAGTCAATGATCTCCCGGGGTTCATTGAGACACAACCATTGAACCTAAGCGATGCCAGTAAAGATATGGTTGTCTCACTTCCACTTGATCTCCCTTCGGGTATGACCGTTGTCGGTGAATCCACCATAAAGGTATCCGTATCGATCGCCCCCATCCAGGGCAGCCGAACTCTGACAAACCTGCCAGTTGAAACCATTGGATTAGATAAAGGACTGTCCTCTGTTCTTTCGCCAGATCGTGTGGATATTATTCTTTCCGGTCCACTACCCACCCTTGACGAGCTGATCCCGGGCAATGTCCGCATATTTTTAGACCTCGCTGATTTCGAGATAGGCACATATCAACTGGAACCCTCCATTGAGATAAATATTCAGAGCGTTCTGGTTCGCTCCCTCTTACCTGCAGCGATCGAAGTTGAAGTAACAACGCTGACAGCAGATCCTAACCAATAAAATATGGAATTGAAATGACCCTGCCCATCGTAGCTATCGTCGGACGCCCAAATGTAGGAAAAAGCACTCTCTTTAATCGTTTTGCGGGGGAGCGGCTTGCTATCGTTGATGATACTCCCGGAACTACTCGTGACCGTCTCTTCGCGGAAACTGAATGGAACGGACTTCAATTTCATATCATTGACACCGGGGGCATTGACCCAACCAGCGGCGGAGGGAAGACCCCGCTCAGTATATCTTCTGCAGAATTTATTCAGGAAATCCGTGCCCAGGCGTTAGTTGCCGTTCAGGAAGCAGACGCTATCCTTTTCCTGGTAGATGCGGTAGATGGCCTAACATCCGCTGATCAAGAAGTCACCGATCTACTGCGCAGTCGTCAGAAAAAGCAGGACGGACTCTCAATTCCCCCGATATTGCTCGTTGTTAATAAAGCCGATAATGCAGAACTGCGTGCGAATGCATTTGATTTTTACAAACTTGGACTGGGGGAACCGCATGCCATATCCGCAATTCACGGAATAGGAACCGGCGATTTATTAGATGCTCTTGTCAACGTGCTTCCANTACATGAAGAGAATGATGAAGATGAATCTATCAAGATCGCGATTGTTGGGAAACCAAACGTTGGGAAATCCAGCCTATTAAATAAGCTTGCGGGGGAAGAACGNGCCATTGTCAGCCCGATCGCCGGCACAACGCGAGATGCGCTGGANACACATATCACCTTCCAGGGCACTGAGATCACACTCATTGACACTGCCGGTATCAGAAAGCGCGGAAAAATCGACCGCGGCGTTGAAAAATATAGCGTCATCCGAAGTTTGCGNGCAATCGAACGCAGCGATGTTGCTCTCTTGATGATTGATGCCACTGAGCCCATTTCCGCCCAGGATACCCATATAGCCGGGTTTATTCTTGATGCCTGGAAAAGCGCGGTTGTGCTGGTTAATAAATGGGATTCCGTAGAAAAAGATACTTTTACAATGGGAGAATTCCGAAAACGTATCCAGTATTCCCTGAATTTTATGGATTATGTGCCTATTCTTTTTATTTCTGCCCAAACCGGTCAGCGAGTTTCTACTGTGCTTCCTGAGGCGCTGCGCGTACAAGGAGAGCGCCTTATTAAATTGAAAACCAGTATTTTAAATCGAATTTTGCTGAAGGCGCAGGATCAGCACGCACCCTCATCCAAAACTGGCAGGATCCTGCGTATATATTACGGTACACAGGTTCGCAGTGATCCGCCAACCTTCATGTTGTTTGTTAACGATCCCAAATTAGCCCATTTCACATATTTACGTTATATTGAGAATCAACTGCGTAAGGAGTATCCTTTCACAGGCACTCCCATCCGCCTTGTACTCAAACCTAGGAAGCGATAGGTGTATAATCGCATAAAAATATAGAGTCAGGGAGTTTTATTTTGCCAGATCAACCCGAAAAATCACCGCAAAATTCATGGAAATCAAAGTTAAAACCAGTGATGGAAACGGTCGAAATGATCGCAATGGCGCTGGTGCTGTATTTCCTCATTGACAGCGTGGTCGCCCGAGTGCGTGTCCAGAAAATCAGTATGGAGCCAACCCTGGCACCTGGGGAAGTACTGCTTGTAAATAAACTCGCTTATACATTCGGTGAAATTGAACACGGTGAGATCATCACATTCCATTACCCAATAGAACCGGATCTGGATTATGTAAAGCGGGTCGTTGGCAAACCGGGGGACGAGGTCATTGTCCGCGATGGTTCTGTTTGGGTAAATAACCAGGCCCTACATGAACCGTATATTTCAGCCGCCCCTGAATATGAGGGTGTATGGGACGTACCAGAAGACGCCCTATTCGTTCTCGGTGACAACCGCAACCCTTCCGCCGACTCTCACATTTGGGGATTCGTGCCCCTGGAGAATGTAATCGGTAAAGCATTCGCGGTGTATTGGCCGCCGAACAAGATTCGCGGGCTTTCCACACCGGATGTGTTTGCTGCGAGTCAGTAGCAGAAATTATTGTTTGCGCGTCAAGCGTACAAAGTACTTATACCTGTCTCCCCGATAAAGAATTCGGACGAATTCGATCGCTTTTCTGTCCTGCGACCAAAGTGTCCTCTCATTCAGCAGAAGCGGGCTACCCTCTTTGATATCTAATAAATCGGCCTCTTCATGCGTGGCAAGGGTTACTTCTATAGTCTCATCCGCTTCGGTTGGATAGATGCCGAATTTTTCCTGCAGAATCACATAGATTGATCCCTTCTCTTCGATTTCCTCTCGTGTAATGGTATGCGCGCTATCTAGTGCTAAAAATGAATCCTGCAACCCCATGGGCTCTTCATCTCCATAGCGCAGTCGCTTAATCCGTAGCACCTTCTTTTCGTCATCAGGGATTTCTAAATGCCGTCTAATTTTATTATCTGGCTTGACATACCCAAATTCCAAAATTCTCTGGCCGGGTTTTAAACCTCGGTTGCACATATCTTCTGAAAAACTCGTCAATTCCAGCATACCCTTCTGTAATTTTGGCGGTGAGACAAAAGTACCTTTTCCATGAACACGATATAAATACCCCTGCCTGCTTAAAAGGTCGATCGCCTGGCGTATCGTCGGCCGGCTGAGATTATAGCGCTGCTCCAGCTGGCGTTCAGATGGGATTGCTTCATAAGGCTGAAAATCTCCATTCTCGATTTGCTGTCGNAGAATATTCGCCAATTGGTAATATTTCGGTATTACATTAGTAGGATCAATCATGCTTGACACACCCTTTATTTTATGCTATTATTATGGCCATAAAGATGTTATGAGGTCTTTACCAGTCATCATATCATCAATCATTATGATCTGTCAAATAAAAAGGACATGGTTCTATATGGATTATATATCTGAAACAGAAATTCGCAATATCGTAAAAAAGGTATTGGACGCAACCGGATCAGGATTAAAGTCAACACATGATGTTTCCTCTTCCCCATCCCAAGCGAACCAACCCTGCGATTCCTCCGAAAAAAAGGTCGTTGCCATCGGATGCGATCACGGTGGATATGAAATGAAAAATATATTAATTCAATATATAAAGGAACTTGGGCATAGCGTGATTGATTGCGGAACAAACAGTAAAGAGTCTGTTGACTATCCGGATTTTGCCCTGTCTGTNGCGGAAAAAGTGCGTTCTGGAGAGGCATGCCGCGGGATAGTGATCGATGCGGCCGGTATTGGCAGCTGTATCACGGCCAATAAAGTACCTGGAGTGCGTGCAGCAATGTGCTACAACTTTGCCACTGCCAACAACTCCCGTGAACACAATAACGCCAATGTCTTATCGCTAGGTGCGGGTTTATTAGGAATCAATCAAGTGAAATTAATCGTTAAAACATGGTTGGAAGTGCCTTTCGCGGGGGGCAGGCATGCGCGGCGTGTGGATAAGATTACTGAAATTGAAAAACGCTTTTCGAAAGAGGGCTAAAGAGATGACAACTGATATTAAAAGTATTGAAACACTCACCAAGATCGTAACTCGTGAAATTTTATCAGCATTAACTGAAGATGAAAAAATGAAAACCTCGCTAAATGGTGAATACTGTAAAGTTGAATGCGTGGATGACTTATGCGTTACTACCTGCTTTAACGAGATAGGCCAGGTGATCAACGCTGGCGCCGAACGCATCACCTCAACCTTTGGATCACTACCGGACGACCTTTCCACCGCCCAATATATCGATCACACCCTTTTAAAACAAGATGCAACTCACGACCAGGTTACACAATTATGCAAAGAAGCGCATGAATACAAATTCGCTTCTGTATGTGTTAACCCCACAAACGTCAAACTATGCGCCGGGCTGCTTGAGAATTCACCCGTGAAAGTTTGTTCTGTAATTGGATTCCCTTTAGGCGCGGGCTTACCAGAAACTAAAGCGTTTGAAACAGAGCAGGCCCTGAAAGATGGGGCAACTGAAATCGATATGGTTATCAATATCGGCGCGTTGAAAGACCGAAATCTTGACCTGGTAGCACGGGATATCCTGGCAGTCGTAAAACCCGTGCATTCTGCGGGTGCTTTATTAAAAGTAATCATTGAAACCGCGCTGCTAACGGATGAAGAAAAACANATTGCATGTTTATTNGCCAAAGAAGCCGGAGCTAACTTTGTAAAGACTTCCACTGGATTTTCAACAGCCGGTGCAACCGCTGAAGATGTCGCGTTGATGCGCCATACAGTTGGCCCATTGATGGGCGTAAAAGCAGCGGGCGGCGTTCGATCGAAAGAGGACCTTGACAATATGGTGCGCGCCGGCGCTACCCGTATCGGCGCAAGTGCAGGCGTGCGCATCGTCCAGGGGAACGGTCAGCAGCTAAAAACCACAGCCCCCGCACAAAAAGGATATTAAAGATAGGAGATAAATATGCTTATCGCTCGTGTTATAGGTACAACAGTTTCCACCATCAAAGATGAAAAAATTACAGGACAGAAGCTGTTGGTCATGCGGCAAACAGACGAAACCGGTAAATCAATTGGTAAACCATATGTCGCGGTTGACACAGTTGGTGCGGGAGTAGGTGAGCTAGTGCTCACCGCTTCTGGTTCCAGTGCCCGCCAGACCACGTTAACAAAAGACCGGCCGGTGGATGCCGTGATCATGGCAATCATTGATTCCCTGGAAGTTGAGGGTAAAACAACTTTTCGGCAAAGTTAGAAAAAAGAAAGGATAAAGCATGGCTTTAGATCACGACCTGCTCTCAATACAAGAAGCACGAGACCTGGCTGACGCCGCGTATCAGGCGCTGTTGATCTGGAAACACGCTACCCAGGAAGAAGTGAATCGGGTGTGCGCCGCGATGGCGGATGCTGCCTTTGCCGCATCAGCCCAATTAGGTCAAATGGCTCATGATGAAACTGGTTTTGGCATTGCTGCACATAAGAAGCTGAAGAATGAATTAGGGTCCCGCATTGTTTGGGAGAGTATCAAGGACATAAAAACTGTTGGTGTTATCCACCATGATCCCGACAGGCGTATTTATGATATCGCCTGGCCTGTGGGGGTGATCGCCTCGCTGATTCCCAGCACTAATCCGACATCCACTGCCATGTATAAGGCGATCATTGCGGTAAAAGCGCGCGACGCGATCGTGATCGCGCCGCATCCATCTGCTGCCCGATGTACTTATGAAACTACACGCATCATGCAGCAGGCCGCTGAAAAAGCCGGCGCACCTCCCAACCTGATCAACTGCATGCAGCATATCTCTCTNCCCGGNACTCAGGAACTGCTTAAACATAAACGCGTACGCCTGATCCTGGCAACCGGCGGCAGCGCAATGGTAAAAGCAGCTCATTCAGTAGGAAAACCTGCTTATGGAGTTGGACCCGGTAATGTTCCAGTCTATGTGGACCGCAGTGCTGACCTTGAAAAAGCCGCTCATTACATAGTAAACAGCAAAGCGTTTGACTGTTCAACTATCTGCGCCTCTGAACAATCGGTAATTGCCGATCAGCCGATCGCGGATAAACTGAAACAGTTGATGGTCACGGAAGGCGCATATTTTGCCAATGAAGAGCAAACAGATCGGCTGCGCAAACTGTTATTCCACTCCAACGGCGCCATCAATACGGTAACCGTCGGTAAACCTGCGCAAACCATCGCCGGGATGGCTGGATTCAGCATCCCCCAATCAGCACGCGTGATCGTCACACCCCTTCAGATCACCGGTAAAGATGAACCGCTCTCCCGTGAGAAATTGACGACTGTCCTCGGATGGTATGAGGAAGATGGTTGGGAAGCCGGCTGTGATCGCTCAATTGAATTGATCATGTTCGGTGGTCGGGGGCACACACAGGTCATCCATGCCACAGATGAAAATGTCATCATGGCATTTGGATTGGAGAAACCGGTCTTCCGCATCCTGGTAAATACCATGAGCACCCTGGGAGCGGTTGGATTAACAACCGGTTTAATGCCCTCCATGACTTTAGGAGCCGGCGGGGAAGGCGGCTCTATAACCGGGGATAATATAACCGTCCATCATCTGTACAACATCAAACGGCTGGCGTATGAGACCACTCCTCCCCCACAGGCAGCCCTGCGCGGACCACAACCAGCGTCCGCTGCCGTATCAAACTCGCAGGATATCGAAATACTTGTTCAGCAAGTAGTTCAAGAAATCATCAATCAAACTAGTTGAAAGTAAAGAAAGGAAAAGAAAATGGCAACAAACCCTGAATTAATCGCTCTTGGAATGGTAGAGACCAAAGGTCTGGTAGGCTCAATCGA
>JGI24724J26744_10001887_pt1 | contig 14122 bp, 9 predicted proteins | sample Cruoilmetagenom7_FD_26744 | JGI IMG/M metagenome (IMG submission 26744)
AGATTCATGTGACCTGATGGCGATTCGTATGGTTTTGCCGTGTGTTTATGGGGTTAGTTTTGGGGAAGCAGCATGTGTGTGCGTGACGTGCTATTTTTTTGGGTTTGCGTGTTGTTGGNGAGACTCTTGTGCTTGGCGGCGTGTCCAGGCTTTGAGGACGATCCGCATGCCAACCAATGACAATAAGAGCAGGCCGCACAGCAGGATTGTTCGGTCCAAAGTGGATCTCCAGCGTACGTATCCGTCCGCTTCCATAATCCAGCTTCCCGCAGGAAGTCCTGTGACGCCGAAGCCTGTATTTTCGCTGTTTTTGCGTGCTTTCCCAGAAGCCCGGACTCCGCCAAACCCAAGCACATATGCCGCGGGTACGATGACAGAATCGCGTAATTTGATGGGATCAGAATAGACGGCGCGGGCGGAGACCGCTTCGTTTGCGGAGTTCGAAATGGAACGTCCGGCCTTCTCAAGAGAAGGTCGGATAATGGATGCTTGAGGAGAAGTCGTCTGTGCCATATGGGTCAGCGTAGGCGCGCGAAGTCATGAGGTAGAAGAAGGATTGTCGCGCGGAGGGCGAAGCAGGAGCAGACGAGAAAAAATCTCCTATTTTTGTGTACTTTGCAGAAGAGGGCGGAGAAGGTGCCGGCTATACGCGCCGTAGCCATATGCCTGATGATCGTTCTGTGTAAAAAGCTGGGAAACTGCCGGCAAGCTCTGCGGAACGAGTCTGGAGCGCAAAGTCGGTAAAGAGATCTATGACGAATGATTGGTTGTACTGGAGAAAGGCCCGCAATAGATACGCTTCATTCCAGCATATGCCGTCTGTGATCCATGTCTCGGGATATTCGAATGGGTAGAAGATCCCGTGAAGGTAGACGCGAGTGCCGGGAGCGAGGAGAGGAAGTACCTCGAAGAGCAGGCAGTTCACGTCGCTTCCGGTTTTTGCGGCGTGTGAAGAAGAGACGAAAAGCACGTCTCCGGCTTCCAGCTCTGTAAAGAGTGAGGGGTCTGCGTCTTGCAGTCTTGTGGTGTGTAGCGTGAGTTCCTTGCTGTTTGCCTGTGTTTCGAGCGCCGTGTGCACTTCTTCTTTTGCACGTGCATCCAACAAGGTGAGCGCTATTTCGCCGTTCGCGTCACGCTGATTCAGGTCAAGCAAAAGGGTGGTCGCCCAGTTTGCGCCGATCTGAAGAATCTTTTTTGGCGTCTCTGCTGCGAGGAATGCGTAAGTGAGTGCCCCATCTGCCCAGTAGTACGACGGATTATCGTAACGGTAGCGGAGGTCGAAAGGCTGATCGACTGCGCCCTTCGTGATGTCGATTGACGCGAGCGAGTAGGGCAGGCTGTCATGCTGGGCCAGAAGTTTTTCGAGGAACTCGCGTTGAATGTCTGCTCGGAGATCGATTCCCGGAAGAGTCGCAGGAGCTGGTCCGAAGATGCGTGCTCGATCCTGCGCGACTTCCTCAAGGTCGGGAGCCGGGACACCTTCGCTATTGACCGGAAAAACCAGTGAGGGTTGTTTGATGAGGCCGAGGCGGTGCAACACTGCCGGATGCTCAAAGACAGGGCGGAAGGTCTTTGACGTGATGATATCGATGAGTTCTTCTTGGTTTTGTGTTTTCTCCCGCCACACTTGCGCACTTGCCTGTAAAAAGCGTTCCAAGGCTTCTTCGTCTTCGGGGTACGCGAAGGTCAGCATGTCCCATATCTCGGCAGCCTCATCGATCTGCCCGGAAATCTCATATATTTCTGCCAAATTACGGCAGGCATCGAGATCGATTTCTTCGCGATCCACGGCTTCACGGAGGGTTGTCACGGCGTGTGGAATGTTACCGCGATGCGCATAGAAAACTCCGAGATCGTTCAGAATCTGAGAGTTGGCGATCGGGCGTTCTTCTGACTGTTCAAATGATGTGATGCGATCGTCAAGTTCCTGGAGCAATGCAATACAGTCCAGGATGAGTTCGTTGGCAGTGAAGGAGAACTCGATCAGGGGAGTGGTCACTCGACGGTGNAGTTCTTGGGTTAATTGCCAATTACTCATTGTGTTATAGGCCTTACTGCGCGGATCTTGAAGGCAGAGGCGGCGATAGGCGGCTTTGTAATAAGCAACGGGCGACGCCTTGCACCGATGTCGTCTTTTGGCGGGCAGGTCTTTAGCCTCTATCGCGCAGGGAGATGAGCCAGAGGAGCCTGACGCAAGGGAACTATGGCCTCTTNGGTTTTTTGATGCAGGCAGGCTGGTCTTTTTTGCGTCNCTCCTTGCCTGCCTGCATTTTTTCCTTTTTCTGGAGTTCTCTGCGTGTGTGACCGTGCAAGTTGCATGATCTCTTGAGAGACAAAGCCCCGAGTGTGCCTTGCGGCAGAGCGGGATGTGCCTTACGAGAAAAAAAGAAGCAAAGAAACAGGGAAGAGCCCAGCCCGGAAATCTGNCGGGGAGAAGGATCCGAGACACCAGAATTTCAGAAATCCCAACAGNCAAGACCCGACAGGCAAGAAAGGAAAGAGTAAAAGGAGAAAATGTCCAGACNCGAAAGAGCTAGGCGCTTCAGATCGGCTCGCGTAGACTCCTGCTTCATGGTCTTCTCTGTGCCTGCAACGGTGTCGTGTCGNGATGCGCACACGTCAGTGTCGCATTGTGCTGACGCCGGTATCAGCGTCGTGTCGTGATGTGCGTGTGTGATGCACCCTGCACGCACAGACAAGAAGCCTGTGGGCCCGGCAGAAACCGCTTTCTTGCTGCTCCGCTCAAACCTTTGTTGGAGAGGGTCCTTTTTCTGTTCGTTGATTCTTCAGGAGAACGCACTGTCGTGCTGTTTATGCAGGATGCGCTCGTCGCGCTGACTCGGTACTGGAATAATCTTGGCTGTATTCTCGTGCAGCCAATGAACACCGAAGTCGGGGCCGGCACTTTGAACTCCGCTACTTTTTTGCGTGTGCTCGGGCCGGAACCCTGGCGGGCGGCATATGTGGAGCCGAGCGTGCGCCCCGACGATGCCCGTTATGGGGAAAACCCGAACCGCGTCCAGACCCACACCCAGTTTCAAGTGATCCTCAAGCCAGAGCCAGGTAACCCGCAAGACCTCTACCTTGGCAGTCTTGAGGCCCTTGGCATTGACCTCACCGCCCATGACATCAGGTTTGTCGAGGACAACTGGGCATCTCCTGCTCTTGGCGCCTGGGGTTTGGGTTGGGAAGTCTGGCTCAACGGTCTTGAGATTACGCAGTTCACTTATTTTCAGCAGGCAGGAGGGATTGCCCTCGANCCTGTCTCGGTTGAGATTACCTACGGTATGGAGCGCATCTTGATGGCGCTTCAGGGAGTGTCGCACTTTAAAGACATCGCGTACGCTCCGGGAATCTCTTATGGTGAGGCCTTCGGTCAAGCCGAGTATGAGATGAGCTGTTACTACCTTGATGAGGCTGATATCCCAGGGAATCAGCGCCTCTTCGAGTTCCATGCGCAAGAGGCACAGCGCATGGTCGATCGTCGACTTTCTGTTCCGGCCCATGTGCATGTGCTGAAATGTTCACACATCTTCAATGTGCTTGATGCTCGGGGNACGGTAAGCACTACAGAACGCGCTCGTTCATTTGCTTTGATGCGCGCGCTTGCGCATGAAGCAGCTGTCCTTTGGGTGGAACGTCGCGGCGAACTCGGGCATCCTCTGGGCACTGTGCCAGAAACTGCACCAGCTGCTCTGCCAGGCACCCCGACAGGTTCCCCGGCAGCCACTCCAANAGAGCAGGAGGCCGCTGGGGGTGTGCCTTCTGCTGCTCTGACAGGCCCTGCTTCTCTTGCCTTTGAGATCGGTGTCGAAGAGCTGCCACCTGGTGAGGTCTCCCGTACTGCGGCTGCTCTGCGTGCAGGGCTCAAGGAGAAACTTGCCCAGACCCGTCTTGCGCATGGTCCCATCAGCGTNTGGGCGACGCCGCGGCGTGTGATTGCCCTTGTGGAGGACGTGGCAGCTCGAGAAGAGGACACCGANCTGATTGTGCGTGGTCCCCGTGTGCGTGCTGCCTATGACGCGCAAGGNGTTCCNACCCAGGCCGCGCAGGGGTTTGCCCGTTCTCAAAAAGTTGCGGTGGAAGAGCTTGTGCGTTTCGACGCAGACGCGGGCCCGAAAAATGATGGCCATGTTGGCGTCGTGCGTCATGTCGAAGGCCGGTCGGCGTTTGAAGTGCTGGCAGAGATTCTACCTTTGCTGGTGACAGGCTTGCGGGCTGAGAAGAANATGCGCTGGGCTGCGCCAGGACTCTCTTTTTCCCGCCCTGTGCGCTGGTTACTTGCCCTCTTGGGCGATGTTGTCGTGCCCTTTACCGTTTCTTCTCTTGTGAGTGGGCGCTGTACNAACGTGCACCGTAGCGCACCCACCGCAGTTCTCACGGTCCCCTGCGCGGACAAGCTGCTTGAGCTGTTGCGGGCCCACGACATTATTCCCGGGATGGATGAGCGCCGTCGCTTGATTCTCTCAGAGGCACAGCGGCTTGCNGCGCAGGCCGGAGGAGTGCTTGAGGCAGAGAGCGAANCCTCCTTGCTGGACGAAGTGGCAAACCTGGTTGAGCAGCCAACCCCGATCCTTGGGCGCTTTGATGTGTGTTATCTNGATTTGCCGGACCCAGTACTCATCACTGTGATGCGCAAACACCAACGCTATTTGCCGGTGCGCAATAGTGACGGAGGCCTGCTTGCCTTTTTTGTGGCGGTTGCAAACGGGAAGTGTGATGAAGAGAAAGTGCGAGCAGGGAACGAAGCAGTATTGCGTGCCCGTTACGAAGACGCTGCTTTCTTTTGGCGAGCCGACCGCAAGACTCCTTTGGAAAAAATGAAGGCAGANCTGCCTTCTCTCATGTTTGAGGAACGCCTTGGCTCAATGGCTGACCGTGCCGGGCGTCTCGCCGCTTTGGCNGAAGATTTTTCTCTACAAATTGATCTGGCTCCGGCAGAAAAGGCAGTGTTGGCACGCGCCGGCGCGCTTGCCAAATTCGATTTGGCCTCACAAATGGTGGTGGAACTCTCGAGCTTGGCGGGCGTGATGGCCCGCGAATATGCACTTGGTGCCGGTGAATCCCCTCGTGTGGCGCAGGCCCTTTTTGAAATGGAACTGCCCCGGCAAGCAGGAGACGCACTGCCCGAAAGTCTTCCGGGTGCGCTGCTTGCGCTTGCCGACCGTTTCGATTTGATNGCGGGACTATTCGCCGTAGAAGCTGTGCCCACAGGGAGTTCTGATCCCTTTGGGTTGCGCCGTGCAGCTTTGGGCGTGGTCAGTATTTTGCGAGCTTTCCCGGAGCTTTCTGCTTTGCGTCTTGAGATGTGTCTTGCTGCCGCGGCCGCGCTCCAACCCGTTTCCTTGGCTTCTGCCCAAGCTGAAATCGCGTGCGAGTTCATTGTGCGGCGGTATGAGCAGCAGCTTCTCGATGCTGGTCACAACCATAAACTTGTGCGTTCTGTCTTGGGGATGGCGACAATGCCAGGTTGCGCGGACGCTGCCTTGCAAGAACTTGAAAAGCGCCAGGAGGATCCGGATTTTCTTGCGCTCTCCCAAGCAGTGCAGCGTATTCGGCGTCTCGTCCCAGTGGATACGTCTCCGGTGTATGATCCCAGCCTTTTTGTGGAACAGGCTGAACGAGACCTTGACCAGACTCTTACCCAGGTGCGCGCTGCGCTTTCGGGCGCGGTTTCTCCTCTGGACGAGCCCCTGCGTCTGTCGGTTTTTGTCGAGGTGGCACAGGCGCTGATTGTGCCGATTGAAAAATATTTTGTTGACGTGCTTGTCATGGCGGATGACCCGGCAGTGCGCCGGAACCGTCTTCGTCATCTTGGGAGTATCCGTTGTCTGGCTGACCCTGTGCTCGACTGGGATGCCCTTTCTTGAGCACTGGCGCACCCTGAGCAGTGTGGCCACCCTGCCTAGTGCAAGTGCTCTGCTGTGCTGCGGGAAAGCTCTCTCGTGCTCTNGCCCGTGGTTCTCGTGCTCNCNGGCTCTGGTGGGGGNCCGGCTTTCCCTGAGGGAAGCGTCGAAAGAAGCATTGTGTCGTGCAGGATGGCCGAAGGAGAAACCCGGACCCAGGGCCAGGAGATGGGGTGCAGGGTGCGGGGGCATTATTGCACGAGTAAGAGACTGTTGACTGTGTTTCCTCCAGGTGTGGGGGCTTCGTAATAGAGACGCCACCGGTTTTTCGCGAGTTGCATGACCGAAGGTGCAAGTCCGCATACCCCGAGCGGTTCTTCTTCTTCCCAGCGGTCCCTATCGGTAGATACTGCAGTCCAAAGCTGAAGGCAACTTGCGCTTGCGCGAGCAAAGTACATGCGGAGTTTGCGGCCGGATTCCCGTAAAACAAAAGGGGTTGTTGCGGCGCGAGGCAAAGAACGCGCGCGAAAATTGGATTCGGGAGTCCAGCTTTGCCCATCACTGGAAAAGGCGCTGAATACCCGCAAAGGTATGTCNTGTTTATCTGGTTCGGGTGGGTTGAGGCTGTAATACATGCGGAATCCCCTGCCGAGTGGGATTGCAAGAGCGCCTGATAAATCGCTGCTTCCGTGGATTGTCTTTGGAATAAGNACGCGTTGTGTTATTTCCCATACGAGTCCGTCGGCGCTGGTAGCGAGCTGTATTCCTTTGTCTGTAGCCCCGTACAGTCGCCAGGCGCCGGCACTGTCCCTATGGGCTTTTGCNGAGCGGAAGGCATCGAGTCCCGTGACCTGTTCGGGGATGAATGATCCTGTTGTGGTTGCTATGGCGCTTTGTACTCCGCNCTCTTGTGTTGTCAGATATATGCGTATGCGACCGTCTGGAAGGCGTATGGCGGAGGGAGCATGGAGNGCGGTGACGTCATTGCCGAAAAGAGCGGGAGCAATGCGAATTCCTTCTTTTTGCCATTGGCTGTGGGGAGACGCGGGGAATGGCAGGTGCGGAAGGGATTCAGGNGGAACAGCGGGGACCTCCGTTGTTGTGGGGGTATTGCTTGTTTGATGATATTTTCCCCCTGTTTTTTGTTGTTTTGTGGTGGGCGGAGGTGTGGTGAGGGATGGGGAAGAAATGATCTCGGCAGGAAGATTTCCGGACGCGGTGGGAGCATGTCCATGTACGCCGCAGGAGGCGAACAATCCGAGGGAAAGCAGGGAGAACGAGAAAATTTTCACAGCGAACGCCTCTCGGAGAGAGGTGCCAGGCGGAGGGGTACGGAGAAGGAAAGAGGTCTTCGCTCGGCGCAGACAGGGACCAACTCTGCACGCACATGGGGCCGGAGGATACCGGGGAGTTGTGGAGACAGATTGTGGAGAAAAGGCGTGGAAGAAGCGCGTTGTGGGACGTGGACCCGCATGACTGTCAGTAGTTTGAGAATGCAGCCTACTGTATCCCGTGCAAAAAAAGGGGGAGGCCGGCGCGTCTTCTCCCTTCCGATGCCTTCCGACCGGCTTTGCGCGCGCAAAGTATGAGGATCAGAGATTCTGCACCGACTTCTGACTTTTTTCAGGAAGGCTGTTCTTTCGGTGTGCGAAGTCAGGACGGCCAGAGTTTTTTATGGTGTGGGTCCTAATTTTGCACTGGTCTTTTCTGGCTGGACTGGTTGGGGTGTGCTGGGGTGGAGTGTGCGAGGTCAAGAAGAGAGGAACTCCTCAATGATGTCGGCTACGATTTTGGGTTTTTCCATCGGGGCGAAATGCGTCATATTGTCGAGGGTGCGGAACTCGTGTACGGGGATGCGCTCACTGATATTGNGCCAGTGTTCAAGCGGCAGGGGAGACGCGGTTGCTGCCGCGATCACCAAAGAAGGCGCCTGCACGTCGGGTAGCGCGTCCCACCCGCGATGGCGGGCTGACTCGTCGTAGACGAGAGCTTCGAGATGACCGGGACACTTGAGTCGCTGTTTGCNGTCGGGCATTCTCTCGCTTCCCCAATCAAGGTAGTCCGCGAGAACTTGTGTATCCCATGTTTGCATCGGAAGTTTGCTGCTGTAGCGCTGCGCCATTTCTTCTTTGGAGGCAAATTCCATGCGGCGCCGGCGGGCTCCTTGTGCCAGGTAATTGTTNNTGGGATCCCGGTCGAGTAGCCCTGACTCGACAATCTCGGGAGGCATGATGATTGGCTCGATCAGCACAAGACGCTTGAAAAGCTCAGGACGGCGAGATGCGGCAAGGACGAGTGTGGCCCCACCAGAAGAATGGCCCACTGCGTCGACGGGGCCCATTTCTTTTTTCTCGATCAGTTCTTCAAGCACCGCNAGACAGTCGTCTGCGAAATGTTCCCACTCGTACAGGAGAGGATCTTCCGGTTTTGACGTGTCCCCACAGCCACGCTGGTCGTACGCGAAACTGTGGCGTGTCGTTGCAAGGTGCATGGCTATTTGTGACCAGATGCCCGCGCAGAATCCAGTCGCNTGCACGAACAGCAGGGGTTTTNCTTCACTTTTCCATTCGAGTACCGCGATCTCAAGAGGACCGGAATGGATAGTGTGCTGCACGGGCGGAACGAGCATGGCAAAGTCCTTTTTATAGGCCTGGATCTTGTGGGCTTTCCAGAAAGCTGCGAGAAAATCCCGCAGTATTTCCTGCGACCGGGGAGATTGCGCACGCGGTCACGAACGCGAATATCCAGGGAAACCTGCAATTTTTGCGTTTGCTGTTTCCCGTGCACCGTAAAATCCTGACAAACTTCCCCTTCCCCCTGTCAAATGCGAGGGAGTTTTTTGGGGTCTGTGGCGTGCGAAAACTTTCTGGGTGAATTGAAGGGAAGCGAGGAAGGCGTGGAGTATCCTAGTGAGTCGTTTACGGTGGAAGAGGCGGAACTTTTAAGCCCCTATGTAACAAATCTTGACCGGCCTGTTTTCGCGTTGCGGAACCTGCCAGAAGTCACAAAGGGTGCTCTTTTTGCGCGCTATTCTCGCTCTGCAAAGTCGCTGCGCAGGCTTTTACTGGATGAGTTTCTCGGGCGAGGACCGGACGGGCCGGAGCTGGCTTCCTGGCAGGCAGGCGAAAACGCGGGGGCAAAACGAGCCGGGGCACTTTATACACGGGTGCTGTCCGAGTATGGGGACGATTCTGTTGCGCAGCTNGGTTTTGCCCATGTGGCGTGCGAACAAGTCTCGAACGTGCTCACGAAAATCATGGAGCGTGGCCGCCTTGCCTCGTATCTTGAACAGTCGACTCGCTACATTGCCTACGACGATAAACCTGGAGGTCGCTGGCGTTACGCCCTCGATCCCGACCTTCTGGCATCCCCGCTGAAAGACCGCTGTCTTTCTTCACTTGACGCGTTGTTCTCCACTTACAGTGATACGCTTGCGGTAATGACCGCATTTTTCGCAGAGCAGTTTCCCCATTCTGCGGAGGATTCTCCGATTGCCTGGAAGCGTGCAATCCGGGCCAGGGCATGTGACGCTGTGCGCGGACTGCTCCCCGCCGCGACGGTTTCAAATGTGGGGATTGCAGCTTCCGGTCAGGCTTTTGAAAGCCTTTTGCTGCGCTTGCAAGCGCACCCTCTGGCCGAAGCCCGTTACTATGGCGCGCTCTTGCACGAGGAACTTGCCAAAGTGATCCCGGATTTTGTGCAGCGTGTCGGCAGACCGGATCGGGGGGGTGTGTGGAAAGACTACCTCTCCGGGACGCGAGCTGAACTCGGGCAGCTTTCTGTTCGTCTCGGCTTGACGCAGCCCACGACACTTGCGGCAGGTGTGACAAATGATCTGCAAGCCGGCGTTCACCCGGCTGGTGTGTCTGATNGTGCGTATTCCGGTAGGCGTGACATGCTTGACATGCGAGATACGGTGTCTGACGCTGCTCTGGTGCAGGCGCGATCCGACACGGATGTCACGCTGACCGATTGGGATTGGGCCGGAGAAATAAAAGTACTAGCTGCCTGCCTCTACCCGCATAGTGCACTGAGCGACACTGACCTTCTCCGCGCGGTGTCCCGGCTTCAGCAGGAAGATCGGTCTGCAATATTGCGTGCTGCTGTGGGCGAGCGTAGCAATCGCCGNCACAAACCAGGACGCGGTTTTGAGCGTACCGATTATCGTTTTGACATTCTCACGGATTATGGGGCTTTTCGTGATCTGCAACGACACAGAATGTTGCACATTGAGCAACAAGAGCTTGGCGCAGATCTTGGCTACGACGTGCCGGAGGCTGTGCGCGAGGCAGGCTGCGAAGAGGCTTTCCGCTCGTCTGTCGAACAGGCAGCCGACACTTGGGAAGCCGCGCGGACCAGCGGCTTTGCACGCCAAGCTGTGTACTGTCTCCCCTTGGCGTTTCGTATTCGTTTTGTGATGCAGATGAATGCCCGTGAAGCCTTTCATGTGATCGAGTTGCGCTCATCTCCCCAAGGGCACCCCGCCTATCGTCGCGTTGCTTGTGCCATGCACCGTTTGATCAGCGGAGTGCACCCCGCGATTGGCAGTGCCATGTCGTATGTGGACCATACTGGCGTGGGGCTTGGGCGCCTTGCTGCGGAACAGGGCGTGGTAGAACGTGCGCAGGCTCGTGCGGGAGAGGTTGAGTCGGGCGGTTTCTGAGTTTGTTTTGCCTCGAAGATGCCGCCGGCCTTTGCTGCTGTGCGGAGATTGGACAGGCGATCCTTGTTCCTTGTCCCTGTCCTTTGTTCTGGTTTTTACTGGGAGATAAGTGGGTTGCAGGGTCTCGGGCAGTATGGCAGAGGGCACGATAATGAAGAACGGGCAAGGAACTATTTCCTGAGTTACGGGTTTTGGTTTTGTCCTCAGCGCATGGAGCAGTCGCCCTATGGTTTGCCTTGAAGACATTCAAAAAGCGCGTAAGCGGCTTGCGGGAGTTCTGATTTCGACGCCGCTTCTTCACTCGCATGCNTTGTCGCGGCTTACCGGCAGAAAAGTTCTCCTGAAAATGGAGTGTTTCCAGCGGACAGGGTCTTTCAAAATACGTGGTGCGTACAACATGGTATCCCAGCTTCCCCCGAAGTCGCCGGTTGTGGCTGGGTCGGCAGGGAATCATGCACAAGGAGTGGCGCTCGCGGCAGCGGAAAGCGGTGCGCCCTGTGTTATTTATATGCCGGAGAACGCGTCTCTTCCCAAAATAGAGGCTGCCCAGTCCTATGGGGCTGACGTGCGTTTTGTGCCGGGCGGTGTGGATGACGCGATTGTGGCAGCAGAGAATAATGCCGCGGAAACTGGGGCAGTATATGTGCCCCCTTTTGATGATCCCATGATCATTGCCGGACAAGGCACATTGGGGCTTGAGCTTGTTGAAGAGGCCGTTGAGGCTGAGGTTGTTGTTGCTTCTGTGGGAGGGGGAGGGCTGCTTGCGGGGGTGGCGACCGCGGTGCGTTCGCTTCGTCCCGATGTCAAAGTTTTTGGTGTTGAGGCCACGGGGGCGCCTGCGATGCGGGCGTCGCTTGATATGGGCCATCCTGTGGTTGTGGATTCCGTGTCGACAATCGCGGATGGTATTGCCGTGGGGTCTTGCTCGCGTCTCACGTATGACCATGTGCAGAGATACGCAGATGACGTGCTTCTTGTGTCTGACGAGGAGATTGCCGAGGCTTCACTTCTTTTGTTGGAGCGGGCCAAAGCCGTGATTGAACCGGCAGGTGCCGCTGCGTTTGCTCCCGTACTCTTCGGCCGGATTCCTGGCACGGGTCCGGTGGTGTCGATTCTGTCTGGGGGAAATGTCGACCCGCTTTTACTGACCCGCCTTGTTGATTACGGTTTGTCTGTGGCAGGACGCTATTTGATTGTGGTGGTGCAACTGCCTGACCTCCCCGGTACTTTTGCCCGGCTTGCCGGCTTTCTCGCAGAATTGCGCGTGAATCTTGTGAATGTAGAACATTACCGTGCTGGTTTGCGGCTTCCGGTGAATACCGCGCAAGTTGTGCTGCATCTTGAAACTCGCGATAAGGAACACGCCGCCCAAGTGCTCGATGCCCTACGCGCCTCTGGATACGATGCTGTTTCTCAACTTGTCTGAGGTATGGCTGGTGCGGGTCTGGGAGGTTTGTGGGGTTGTGCTCTGTGGCGATCCTGCCTCGTGTGGGTGTGTGTGTGAAAACCCGCCTGTTTTGGCAAGAGTGGCAGGGTCGGTGGCAGGGTCTCGGTCTGCTTGCGGGCAGTTCCCCCAAGGCTTTTTGCCGGGAAATTCTGCTCGGGAAATTTCCCGGAGGATGTGCCCATAGGTCGCAGGCAGTGTGCAAGGACAGGCGGGGTGTGAGGTAGCATCGCCTGTGTATATGGTTGTGGGGAGACTGGGCCGCCACCGGAAAAGCCGCGCGAAAAGAGGAAGAACCCAATGACGCATGTGCATGCACTACCCTCGTACGGGACACTGATTCGGTCGGCATATGTCCGTTTTTCTGGGCGAGTTGCCTACGTGGATGGAGATCGCGAAATTACGTATCAACAAGCCTGGGNGCTTGTCGGAAAGATGCGCCGGCGTTTTTTTGAAGACGGGATTGTTCCCGGCGCGGGGGTGGGGTTTCTTTCGGGAAACTGCGCGGAGACTGCGCTGCTCTTCCACACGGTCCTGCTGCAAGGGTGTCGCTGGACCCCGTTACACCCGATGGGAGGAAAAGGCGACCACAGGTTTATCCTGGAAGACGCTGAAATTGAGACGCTGGTATATAACCCTGAGACGCATGCCGAACGTGCGCAAGAGCTTGCAGCAGAAGTGGGAAGTCTCGCGCGTGTGTATTCCCTTGGACCAGGACCCGTTGGTTCTGACCTGCTGGAACGGGCAGCATCTCTTTCTCCGGACTACTCTCGCCCAAAAGAAGCCCCGGATAACCTCGCCTATCTTGGCTACACCGGCGGGACAACAGGACGACCCAAGGGTGTGATGCTCTCACACTCTTCCCTTGTCACAAACGCCACCATGAGTCTCGCTGAATGGGATTTTTCGCCGGGAGTCAGATTTCTTGCAGTCATGCCTCTCTCCCATGCCGCTGGTCTCATGGTTTTGCCTGTCCTCCTGCGTGGCGGCACCGTGATTGTGGGCGAGAAATTTACTCCGGACACTTTCTTTGCAGCAGTGGAACAGCACCGGGTCACTGCCTCCTTCCTTGTTCCCACCGCAATCTATGGCCTTTTGCAGGCCACAGAGGCAGGTATGTCTTCTCAGCTGGAGACCATCCTCTATGGCGCGTCTCCCATGGCCCCCGATCGCCTCGAAGAAGCCCTCAGCGTTTTCGGCCCGGTTTTCCAGCAGATCTACGCGCANACAGAAGCCCCCAATACCGTGACTGTCCTCCCGAAGTACGATCATGATCCTGGTCGTCCTGACCTCTTGCGTTCTTGCGGTCTTCCAGTGCTTGGCAACGAAGTCCGGATCCTGAACGAAGACGACAAAGAAGTCCCGCAAGGAGACACAGGAGAGCTGTGCGTGCGCGGCCCCTTGGTGATGGACGGCTACTGGAAGCGGGCCGAAGACACCGCAGCGGCATTGCGCCACGGATGGCTTCATACCGGCGATATGGCAAGGCAGGCCNAGAGCGGACATGTCACTCTTGTCGACCGGAAAAAAGACATGATCGTGACCGGCGGCTTTAANGTATACCCCACTGAAGTCGAACATGTGCTCATGGCACATCCCGCAGTCGCGCAGAGCGCNGTGTTTGGCGTGCCCGATCAGAAATGGGGCGAGGCAGTCACTGCTGCAGTGGTCCTGCGGCCAGGCAGGACAGTGTCCGAAGCGGAACTTTGNGCGCGTGTGCGAGAAGCAAAAGGTTCTGTGCAAGTGCCAAAGACGATNGAGTTTGTGACGGAGATTCCCCTCACTGCCGTGGGAAAACCCGACAAAAAGCAGCTGAGCGCTCCCTACTGGAAAGAACAAGATCGTTTCATAAACTGACGGTGCTTGCGCCTCCCGGCCTGGTTCCCATCAGGGTGTCTGGTTTGAATTGGTCGGNGTTCTGCGCTGATAGTGGGCTGTCAAGTGTTTGAAGACGGCGGTTCGCGAAGAAAATCACGAGACATCCTGCCGTTGCAGCAGCGGCGGCAATGGCAGGAGTGGCGGCATCTCAGAGGACTCCGGTCACCCGGAAGTCCTTTTCGAGCGTGTGCGCAGTCGCCACGATTCGGTGATGAGCTCGCTCGCTTCAGTCTCGTCGATGGCGTCGAGACGAACCGGAGCATGGCATGTGTGCGGTAGTGATCGGTAGTG
>JGI24724J26744_10001890_pt1 | contig 14112 bp, 9 predicted proteins | sample Cruoilmetagenom7_FD_26744 | JGI IMG/M metagenome (IMG submission 26744)
AGGAAAGGGGAATACCCGGGGTTCAAGTCAAAGCTTGAGGTGGATTTGGAGTTATAGTTAGTCGCAAAACTCTTTATAATTCTCGTTACCGTTGGGGAGGTCAAATCCCCCTTAGTCCCCCTTTTCTAAAGGGGGAAAGAAAGAGGGAGATTTTACAACATATTATGTGGGATACTATAAATTAAAAATATGAAACCTTTGCGCGCTCATTTTCAGAAGGAGGTCGATGAGTCGGTGGAAAAGTACATTGCCTCTATCCCCTTTGACCGGCGACTTTACCGGCAGGACATTGCTGGCTCCATTGCCCATGCCAGGATGCTGGCCAAGCAAGGCATCATCTCGGAGAAGGATGCGGAGCTTATCGTGATGGGACTCTCATCCATTCGCCAGGAGATAGAGCAAGACAATTTTGTCTTTCGTACCGAGTTGGAAGACATTCATATGAACATCGAAGCTCGGCTTATCGAAAAGATCGGCGAGGTAGGGCAAAAACTTCATACCGCCCGCTCACGAAACGACCAGATCGCCCTTGACATGCGTCTCTTCGCTAAACAGGCCATCGCCGAGACTATTGAAAGGCTCACCGAACTCCGGCGAGCCCTCTTAAATCTGGCGGAAGCGAATAAGGATGTAATTATGCCCGGCTATACCCATCTGCAGCGGGCGCAGCCAATCCTCTTTGCCCATCATCTTTTGGCCTACTTTGAAATGTTCTGCCGGGACATCGAAAGATTTGGAGACTGTCTCAAGCGCACTGATGCCCTCCCCTTGGGCAGTGGAGCACTGGCTGGAGTGCCTTATGCTATTGACCGCGTCTTTTTGGCCCAAGAGCTGGGATTTTCTCAAATAAGTCAGAATAGTCTCGATGCTGTCTCTGATAGGGATTTTGCTATCGAATACCAGGCAGCCGCCAGCATTACTATGATGCATCTGTCGCGTCTGGCTGAAGAAATAGTCCTTTGGGCCTCCACCGAGTTTGGCTTTATCCACCTCGCTGAGGCCTATACCACGGGGAGCAGCATCATGCCTCAGAAGAACAACCCTGATGTGGCCGAGCTAGCCCGAGGTAAAACCGGCCGGATATATGGTCATCTCATCAGCCTCCTTGTCACCATGAAGGCCTTACCTTTGGCCTACAACAGGGATATGCAGGAAGATAAGGAGGGCTTCTTTGATACTGTGGAAACAATGCTCTCCACCTTGAAAGTATTTACTGGAATGGTGAGGAGTCTAAAGGTTGATGCTGAGCGTACCCGCCAAGCTGCCGAAGAGGGCTATATTCTGGCTACCGATCTTGCCGATTATTTGGTCAACAAAGGTATTCCCTTTCGCCAGGCACATAATATAGTAGCTAAATTAGTTCGCTATGCCGAAAGAGAGGGCAAGAGCCTACACCAGCTTGGTGTTGATGAATATCAATGCTTTTCCCCTTTATTCGGCCAAGATGTTCACTCCCTAACCGCAAAGTCATCTATTGCCGCTCGAAATATACTTGGTGGTACTGCTCTGGAGCAAGTCGAGGTTCAACTGGCTAGAGTGAGAAGGATCATTGCTGAAGATGATAAATAGCCCCCAGATAAAGCTGGCTCCTTCCCTCCTCTCTGCCGATTTCGGTCGCCTTGGGGAGCAGGTGGCTGAGGTTGTCAAAGCGGGCTCGGACTGGATCCACATTGATGTCATGGATGGACACTTTGTTCCTGCCATCACCATTGGTGCCCCGGTGGTCAAAGCTTTGCGCCCCTGGACTGACCTGCCCTTCGATGTGCACCTTATGGTGACAGAAGCGGAGACTCAAATACCTCAATTTGCTGCCGCAGGGGCAGATATAATTACGGTTCACGCTGAGGTTTGCCCTCATCTCCATCGAGCGGTCGAGTCAATCAAACAACTAAACATCAGGGCAGGGGTGGCCCTTAATCCTGGCTCTCCACTGGCACTGGTTGACGACATCCTCCCCTTCGTTGACCTGGTGCTATTGATGACAGTCGACCCTGGCTGTGGGGGGCAAATTTTTATCCCCCAGATGATGGCTAAAATATCCCGGCTGCGACACAAGCTGGATGAGAAGGGGTTGAGGGCAGAATTGGAGGTTGATGGGGGGATTACTGCCCCTATAGCTCCCAAAGTGGTTCAAGCCGGGGCGAGGGTATTAGTAGCTGGGGCAGCCATATTCGATGCTGAGAAAAGCATAAAAGAGACAGTGCACCACATCAAGAACAGCCTAGAGAACGGCCCAAATAGGCTCCTCAACCACCCTGAGAAATTTGACGAAATCTCACCGGGTTAACTTATGCTGAGTGCGTAGGCACCTGGTGCAGATGTTGGCTTTCCTCTCGATGCCGTCAATTACTACCTTCTTCTTTTGGATATTAGGCTTGAAGAGCCGCTTAGTATGCCGTTTAGAGTGGCTTACATTATTACCAAATTGAACACTTTTACCACAAAGTTCACATTTCACAAGTTCGACCTTATCACCTTCACAAAGGTTAGTTTTTGCTGTAAAATACGTTGCTATGATATCATAATTAAGTGAATAGAGCAAGAATCCCTAAAATGGAGGGAAAGGTGGCAAAAACAACCCGTTACACCGGGCAAGAGTTAAGGGAGATGTTTGCTGCCGCTACTGCTTGGCTGGAGAAGAGTGCCTCGGACATTGATGCCTTAAATGTCTTCCCAGTTCCTGACGGAGATTGTGGCACTAATATGTTGCTCACCATGCGCTCTGTGGTTGAGGAAGCCTACCGCGCTCCAGACTCTAGCGCCTCGGCAGTAATTCAGGCTATGTCTCATGGCGCCCTGATGGGGGCTCGGGGGAATAGCGGAGTGATCCTGTCGCAGATTTTTTGGGGATTAGCTCAAGGGTTAGGTGGAAAGGAGTCTTTTGCCGCCAGCGACTTTGCTTGGGGTTTAGCCCAAGGAACTCAAGCAGCATATAAAGCATTAACCCATCCTGTAGAGGGAACCATCCTCACCGTGGCCAGAGAAACCTCGGCTGCTGCCCAGAGTGCTTGTGCCCAAGGTGATGATTTGGTCTCTATTTTGGGGGCCGCAGTAAGCGCAGCTAGGGATGCTGTTGCTGATACCCCTACTCTCCTCCCCGTTTTGCGTGAAGCCGGCGTAGTGGATGCTGGCGGACAGGGGTTATATGTAGTGCTCGACGGGGCCCTTCGTTACCTCAAAGGGGAGGTAAACCAGATGCAATACCGCAAGCCCCAAATAGTCCCTAGTAGCCTACCATTAGTTAGCCGGACTGTGAAGCTTGCTGCTGAGGGGGAAGCGCCTTATGGGTATTGCACTGAATTTGTTCTCCACGGGAGAAAGCTAAAGCCAGAGAGAATAAAGAAAAAATTGGCGGATAGGGGTCAGTGCCTTATTGTAGTAGGTGGTGAGCACATGGTTCATCTTCATATTCATACCTTTGACCCCGGCAGTGTCATCCGCTATGCTAGTTCATTGGGCACCCTCCATGAGATAAAAATTCAGAATATGGATGATCAGCACAGGGAGTTCATCGAGATGAGCCAAGCCCAAGCACCGGTAGCCGACATTGCTGTGGTGGCCGTGGCCTCCGGAGAGGGGCTCGCCGAGGTATTCCGCAGCTTGGCGGCAGCAGCTACCGTCCCCGGGGGGCAAACAATGAATCCCAGCACTCAAGAATTGCTCCAAGCAATAGAATCAGTGCCCCAGGATAAGGTGATCCTGTTACCTAATAATAAAAATATTATCCCCACTGCCAGTCAAGTCACCTCTCTGACTCAAAAGAGAGTAAAGGTGGTATCCACCCAGACTATTCCTCAAGGGGTGTCAGCTCTTCTCTCCTTTGATTACGAGGCTGATCTGGAAGCTAATATCTCAGCAATGGAGGAGGCAAGGCTAGCGGTGAAGACAGTGGAGGTAACTCGAGCAGTTCGTTCCACCCAAATTGGTGGCTTAAAGGTGAACAAGGGGCAGGCTATTGGCTTCGTTGATGGGGAACTGATTACAGTAGGCAATAGCCCTGCTGGGGTTCTAGGCGAGATACTGCTCAACTTAGATTTGGAGGGGAAGGAGGTGGTTACCATTTATTATGCTGACCATACTAAGCGCACTGAGTCTGAAGCAGTGGCAGAGAGGATTCAGCAGCGATATTCACATCTTGAGGTAGAGTTGGTCTACGGAGGACAACCTAATTATAATTACATCGCCTCAGTGGAGTAGGAGATTGGCGTGGTTAAAATAGTAACTGATAGTGCCTCAGACCTCCCCCCCCAGGTAGCTCGGGAGCTGGGCATAACTGTGGTGCCTATATGGCTTCACTTTGGTAGTGAAAGCTACCGTGATAACTTCGATCTTAGCCCTGAGGAATTTTACCCCAGGTTAATTCGCAGCCGAACTCTGCCCACTACCTCTGCCCCCTCACCGGGCGAGTTTGCTCAAGTTTTTGACCAACTCGCTGAGGAGACCGATGAAATCCTAGCCATTATGCTCTCCTCCAAATACAGTGCTACCTATGAGGCGGCATTACAAGGCAAGGAGCAAACGAAGAAAAATTGTCGGGTGGAAATAATCGATTCCTTCTCAGCGATAATGGGGCTGGGGCTCATGTGTATTGCCGCGGCTAAAGAGGCAAGAGCTGGGGCAAACTTGGAGCAAATTGCTGCCATGGTGAGGGAGGCCATCCCCAAGATACAGACGCGCATGTCCTTCGACACGCTGGAATATTTAAGGAGAGGAGGGCGCATCGGCAGGGCTCAGTCACTTTTGGGCACGATACTAAAGGTGAATCCTATTGTGGGCATAAAAGACGGCGAAACCTACCCCTTTGGCAGAGAGCGAAGTCGGCCAAAGGCAATCGAGCGACTATATAATTTTGCCGCTGGATTTGTTAATATAAGAGAATTGGCAGTGGAGCATGCCACTACCCCCGATGAAGCCCAGATGCTCATTGAGCGCCTTGATGCCATATTCCCTAAGGAGCGTATTTATATTTCCACAGTTAGCCCGGTGGTAGGGACGCATGTTGGTCCTCATGTCCTCGCCGTATCAGTATTAGAGGGGTAATGAGCACAAGTATCAGCTCGCTTGAGAGTATCCTCAAACTCGAGCAAGTTAAAAATTATGCTGATCTAGCGGTAATCGGCGGGCTAGATTGCTATCTGCGTCGCTTGTCGACTGAAGGCAGAGATAACCAGCCGCAGCTCGATCAGCTTAACAAGCTTTATTCATCCCAGCGGAGCTATGCTACTCTGAGTAAAGAGGAGCGTCAAGAGTGGGTGGGGAAGATGCTAAAGTTCGTTGTTCAAGTTCCCCCAGCCGAGCAAAGCAGGCGGCAAATAGGGGTGAGGCGGCGCACTGCTTCAATCCCTGCCTCAACTACCGGCCACTCCCTTGATTCCCCCATCACCACCCTTAAAGGGATCAGCCCCACTCTAGGTGCCAAGTTCGCTAGATTAGGGGTAAGGACAGTGCGAGATATGCTCTATTTCTTCCCGCGGCGTCACCTCGACTATAGTCACAAAAGGCGCATCGCCGAGTTAAAGATAGGCGTGGAGCAAACTACCGTGGCCACTGTATGGGAAGCATACCAGGTAACCTTGGGGGGAAGAAGAAGCACCGAGGCCATTGTGGGCGACGAGACGGGAAATATCCGAGTAGTGTGGTTCAATCAGCCCTATTTAGCAAAGAGCTTACCTGCCAACGCTCAGGTAGCAATTTCAGGTAAGGTGAGCCTATTTAAGGGGAGGAAGGTATTTGAGTCACCAGAATGGGAAATCCTGGAATTGGAACCCCCAATCCATACCGGGTGCTTAGTTCCTCTTTATCCGTTAACTTCGGGGTTGACTCCCCGCCTGGTGCGTAAGTTAGTAAAGGAGACGGTGGATAGATGGGCACCCCAGGTTCCTGATTTCCTCCCCCCAGAGGTGCGGAGCCGAGGCCGTCTTTTAGATTTGCCCCGAGCTATCCAGCAGGCCCACTATCCCGAGGATAAATCACAGAGTGAGGCAGCGCGAAGGCGTCTTGCCTTTGATGAGCTTTTCCTTATTCAGTTAGGGATGCTGGCCAAGAGGCGAGACTGGCAGCAGGGTCAGCGATCGCTACCTATGCGGGTGGAGGGTCAAGTTGTGCCAAATTTCCTTGGTTCGCTACCTTTTACCCTTACTGAGAGCCAGCAGCGGGTGCTGGGAGAGATTCTCAGCGATTTGGCAAAATCCCAGCCAATGTGTCGCTTGCTTCAAGGCGAGGTGGGTAGTGGTAAAACAGTGATAGCTACTGCCGCACTGTTGATCACTATAGCCAATGGCTACCAAGCAGTGCTTATGGCCCCTACGGAGATCCTCGCTGAGCAGCACTTCGGCAGCATTAGTGGCTTGCTCGGCAAAACAGGACAAGTTGAGCACATTTGCCATTATTCCCCCCCCCTCCCCTTCACCATGGCTAAGCTTTCGGGAGGGGTCCCCGCCAGCGAGAAGCTGAAGCTAAAGCTAGGCATCGAACGCGGGGATATAGACCTGGTCATCGGCACTCATGCCCTGATCCAAAAGGGGGTGGAATTCAAAAATCTTGGCTTGGCGATAATAGATGAGCAGCACCGCTTTGGGGTGATGCAGCGCTCGGCACTTCGAGACAAAGGGCCCAGTCCCCATGTCCTAGTAATGACTGCTACTCCTATTCCGCGCACCTTAGCCTTAACCATCTACGGTGACCTCGACATTTCGGTCATTGACCAGCTCCCCCCGGGGAGAAAAGAGGTAAAAACGAGCTGGCTCGATCCCCAGGAAAGGGAAAAGGCTTATGTTTTTGTTCGCCATAAGATAGCTGAGGGGCGACAAGCGTTTATTATCTGCCCCCTAATCGAAGAATCGGAAAATGTTGAGGCTAAGGCGGCAACTCTCGAATACCGGCGCCTGTCGCAGCAAGTATTCCCTGATCTTCGCTTGGGGCTGCTTCACGGGCGCCTGCCGGCTCGAGAGAAAGAGGAAGTGATGAGGCGCTTCCGAGACGGTGAGCTTGATATCTTAGTCTCCACGCCGGTGGTGGAAGTAGGTATCGATGTACCTAACGCCACAGTGATGCTTGTTGAAGGCGCCGATCGCTTTGGCCTTGCCCAACTCCACCAATTTCGCGGCCGAGTAGGTCGGGGGGAGTTTCAAAGCTACTGCCTTCTGTTAGCTGAAAACCCCTCAGCCGAGGGCAGAGAACGCTTGAAAATTTTGGAACAGATACAAGATGGCTTCGCCTTAGCCGACGAGGATTTAAGGCTGCGTGGTCCTGGGGAATTCTTCGGTACCCGACAGAGCGGCCTCCCTGACCTCCATATGGCCCGGCTCTCTGATGTTGGCCTTTTAGAGCTGGCCCGGGAGGAAGCAATTCGTCTGTTTCAACATGACTGCCAGTTAAAGCGCCCCGATCATGTCTGCTTAGCTTTGGAGATGAGCCGACGGTGGGGGGGCGGTGGTGAATTCAGCTAACAAAAAACTTACCAAAGAAGGAGGAAAAGACATGGCAAAGAAAGCAGCTCCTAAAGGGCAAAAAGGAGCCAAATCGCCTGGTAAGAAGGGTGGCGGCGGTAAAAAGAAGTAGGCTTTAGAATCAAATTCCCCTGAGAAGCATTCTTTTGGGCATGGTATTCGGTGAAGATAACCAATGCTTAAATGTAAAGTTGCTCAACTTGTGGAGCAGGCAGTCATCCGGGCACAGCGGGGAGGACTGATTCCCTCAGTCGCTTTGCCACAGATCACAGTGGAGCGCCCCCAGAACGCGGCCTATGGTGACTATGCCACCAGCCTCCCCTTAAAACTGGCTCGGGCAGCCAGAGCTAACCCTCTCTCTATAGCTGAGGAGATAGCTGAGCTCATTGTCCCCATCCCAGAGATTGAAAAAATCGCCGTGGCCCCACCTGGTTTTATTAACTTCACCGTGAATAATAACTGGGTAGTGCAGCAAGTAGAATCTATCCGCAGTGCCGGTGAGGCTTATGGCGATATCAATCTGGGAAGAGGCTCGAGGGTACAATTGGAATTTGTCAGCGTTAACCCTACCGGTCCGCTTCATGTGGGTCATGGCCGCGGCGCTGTGCTGGGCAGCACCTTAGCTAAGGTGCTTACCGCCGCCGGTTATGCGGTGGAGAAGGAATATTATATTAATGACGCGGGTACCCAGATAGATGCCTTTTACCGTTCGCTTTATGCTCGCTATCGCCAAGCTTTGGGCACACCTTTTGAAATGCCCCCTGATGGCTATCATGGCTCCTATGTGATGGAACTAGCCCAGGAAATTATCGCCGAGAATGGGGATAAGTTCCTTTCTTGGTCACCAGAGGAGGCTGCTTGGGAATTGGGTAAGCTAGGACTCGATAAGATGCTGAATTTGATCAAAGCCGATCTNAAGCTTCTCAAGGTGGAGTTTGATCTCTACTTCAGCGAGAACAGCTTGTATGAGGGGGGNCAATATCAACNGGTGATGTCCGAACTTGGGGAGCGGGGCTATACTGCCGAGAAGGAAGGGGCAATATGGTTTGTCTCCTCCGCTTTGGGTGAGGATAAAGATAATGTGTTGGTGCGCACCAATGGCACCCCCACCTATTTTGCCTCCGATATCGCTTATCACTACAACAAGTTCAGCGAGCGTAACTTCGATAAAGTGGTCAATATTTGGGGGGCTGATCATCAAGGGCATATCGCCCGAATGAAAGCAGCGATCAGCGCTCTAGGCATTGACCCCGATCGGCTTCGGATTATCATCACTCAAATGGTTACCTTGCGCCGGGGGGGAACTGAGCTCAAAGTATCCAAGCGCGGCGGAGATATTGTCACCCTTCGAGAGGTGATAGATGAGGTAGGGACAGATGCGTGTCGCTTCTTCTTCCTCTCCCGGGCTGCCTCCAGCCAGATGGATTTCGATCTCGAACTAGCCAAGAAACAGTCAGTGGATAACCCGGTCTACTATGTCCAGTATGCTCATGCCCGAATCTCAAGCATTCTTCGTTTCGCCCAAGAGAGGGGGATTGAGCCAAGTTATGGGGATGTGTCCCTACTCACCAGCCAAGCTGAACTAGCCCTTATTCGAAAAATGACCCAACTGTCCGAGGTGATCGAAGCAGTAGCTGATAGCCTGGAACCGAACTATCTTCCTTACTACGCTCAAGAGTTAGCCGCTGCTTTTCATGGCTTTTATGAGCAGTGCCGCGTTATCTCCCCAGATAGGGAGCTTAGTGCCGCGAGGCTGAAGTTGGTAGATGCGGTGAGGATAGTCCTGGCCAAGACCCTCCATCTTATGGGCATGACTGCCCCAGAGAGAATGTGAGCCAAGGGGGATTGATATGGAGCCTGAACAGCTAGGGTTGGAATTCCTCTTCCAGCCCAAGTCGATCGCTTTGGTGGGGATTCCCAGTAATTCAGCTAATCCCCTGGTTGATATGTTCCTCAGGCCTCTGGTTGAATTCGGCTTTGCCGGCGAGCTTTACCCGGTAAATCCCAAGGGGAGCAAGGTTTTGGGCTTGGAGTTCTACCCCAGTATCAAGGATATACCCGGGGCGGTAGACTATGTTATTGGTGCTGTCCCGGCTCGATTCAGCCATCAAGTGACGCAGGACTGTGCCGCTAAAGGGGTGAAAGCTATCTCCTTCTATACCGCTGGTTTTAGTGAGACTGGTGAGGAGAGCGGGGCAGCCCTGGAGGCCGAGATAGTCAACACTGCCCGCCGTGGAGGGGNTAGAGTTTTAGGCCCAAATTGTATGGGGATATATTGTCCCAAGGGGCGACTAGCCTATTGGCCCGATTTCTCCAAAGAGAGTGGCCCGGTGGCCTATTTGTGTCAGAGTGGCGGAAATAGCATCCATTTAGTTTGGATGGGAGCCCCACGGGGCATCCGCTTCAGCAAGGTAATAAGCTTCGGCAATGCCTGCGACCTTAATGAAGCCGACTTTCTGGATTACTTTACTTATGACCCTGATACCCGGATAATCGCCGCCTATATTGAAGGGGTTAAGGATGGGAGGCAATTTCTCAAGGTGTTAAGCAAGGCAGCAGAAGCGAAACCGGTGATTATCCTTAAAGGGGGACGCAGCGAGGCGGGGACTAAGGCAGCAGCCAGCCATACTGGAGCCCTCACTACTGATGATGCTACTTGGGATGCCTTATGTAAACAATTGGGGGTGATTCAGGTATCGAGCATGGAAGAGTTGGCCGATGTAATAGTGACATTTTTATTCCTGCCTCCTTGTGGGCGAAATGTGGCCATTGTTACTGCCGGCGGCGGGGTAAGTGTCTTGGCTGCTGATGACTGCGAGAGTAGTGGTTTAGCTGTACCACCCCTGCCTGCCGAAATCCAAGACCAGTTACGCCACTGCACCACAGGCATCGGTAACATCTTAAGGAATCCGGTGGATCTCAGTGATGTATTTTTTGATCCTCAAGGAGTTGCCAATGCCCTTAGAATCATCTCAAGTTGGCAAGGGATCGATCTACTGATTCTTCCCCTCATTGGAGGGGTTCCCTTACAGTCGGGACGACGCATGTCGTATGATGTGTTAGTGGACATAGTCCCCAACTGGGGTACGCTACCCCCAAAGCCAACGGCCATAGTTGTCCAACCCGGTACTCATCCCGATGCTTCCCAGGATGCCTTCCGGGTACAGCAGGAGTTTGCCTCGGCTGGTTTCCCGGTTTATCCCACGATGGTTCGAGCAGCTAAGGCCATCGATAAGTTCATCAGCTATCACCAGAGAAGGGGACAATCCCAGCAGGAAGACAGAAATTGCAAGATCTAGAAAATCTTTTCCGCCCTAGAGCAATCGCCATCGTCGGCATTTCAAGTAATCCCACCACCCCGAGACGAGACAGATTCTTGACACCTTTACTTGATTTTGGATTTGAAGGTCAGATTTACCCCATAAACCCTAAGGGGGGTGAGATATCAGGGCTGAGAATCCTCCCCAGTATTAAGGATATACCCGGTGCGGTGGACTACGTTATCGCTAGTATTCCTGCCCCATTCTGCCCTCAACTGATGCGGGATTGCATTGCCAAAGGGGTAAAGTTTGTCTGTTCCTATGCCTCCGGGTTCAGTGAGACTGGGGAGGAGGAAGGAATAGCATTGGAAGCTGAACTGGCTCAAATTGCCAAAAGTGGCGGGAGTCGAATCATTGGGCCAAATTGTCTGGGAACATATTGCCCCGAAGGGCACATATCATATCGATCCGAATTCCCTAAGGAGAGCGGGCCTGTTGGCTATCTGTGCCAGAGCGGTGGAAATAGTATACAATTAGTTCAGATGGTAGCCCCTCGAGGTGTTCGGTTTAGCAAGGTGGTAAGTTATGGCAATGCCTGTGACCTCAGTGAGTGCGACTTTCTGCAGTACTTAACCCATGATCCTGATACCGAGATAATTGCCCTTTATATCGAGGGGGTCAAGGATGGGCAACGATTTATCAACCTGTTGACTGAAGCATCGAAAAGGAAGCCAGTGGTGTTACTAAAGGGGGGATGTAGTATGGCCGGAGCTATGGCAGTCTCAAGTCACACGGGGGCTCTGGCCGGCAACAACGCCATTTGGGACGCCCTTTGCAAGCAGCTAGGTATAATCCGCGTCCACAGCTTGGAAGAACTAGGTGACATGTTGGTGACCTTTTTATTCATGTCACCCGTAAGGGGGCGGAATATGGCCATTGTGGGTATTGGAGGTGGAGCTAGTGTTCTTGCCACTGATGACTGTGAGAGCGTGGGGCTAGCTGTGCCTCCGCTCCCGTTGGAGATCAGGGAAGAACTATTAAAGTTCACCCCAAAGGCCGGCAGTAGTGTCAGGAATCCTATAGATACTCAGGTAATACTTTCGGAGCCCAACTGGTTTCTTGACACGGTCAGAATTATTTCAAGTTGGAAGGGGATTGACCTGGTAATTGTTCTTGTTGGGCCAATAGATGTTTTCCCCTCATATATCGGGAAACAAAGCATGTATGGTTTGATGGTAAAAGCCATGTTAGAGGCAAGCATAGCTTCTGCTAAGCCAGTTGCTGCCGTAGTTCAGCCAGGTATCCACCCTGAAATGTACAACGACATGTTTGGTGCTCAGCAGGAGTTTGCCTCGGCTGGTTTCCCGGTTTATCCCACGATGATTAGAGCAGCTAAGGCCATCGATAAGTTCATCAGCTATCACCAGAGAAAGAAGTTATCTTGACAGTGGAACGAGGATCACTAGATAATCTCTTCTTCCCTAGAGCGATTGCTATTATTGGTGCCTCAGCCGATCCAACCTCAAAGGGGTACGATTACCTCAAGGGGATGATGGAATTCGACTTTGCTGGTCAACTCTATCCAGTTAACCCCAAGGCCGATAAAATCTTGGGTCTTGAGGCCTATCCCAGGGTCAGAGATATTCCCGGGATGATCGATTATGTTATCTCTTGTATCCCTGCCCAGCCCACCATAGAGCTTATGGATGATTGTGCTGCCAAGGGGGCGAAAACACTCCAACTCTATTCTGCCGGTTTCAGTGAGACCGGAGAAGAGGAGGGGAGAAAGCTTGAGGAGGAGTTAGTGCGAAAAGCCCGCCACCTGGGCCTGCGAGTTATCGGGCCAAATTGCATTGGACTTCACTACCCTAGGGGGGGGCTAGCCTTCGCTCGAGCCAGGTTCTCCAAAAGAGGGGGTCCGGTAGGCTCTTTAGTCCAGAGTGGAGGACATGCCTGGACTTTAGTTAGTAATGGCTCCCTGCGCGGCCTCTCTTTTAGCAAGGTAATCAGCTTCGGCAATGCCTGCGACCTTAATGAATCAGACTTTTTGGAATATTTGGCTGATGACCCCGAGACTGAATTGATCACTGCCTATATAGAAGGGATCAAGGAGGGGCAACGCTTTATGAGCGTGGTTAATAAAGCCGCCCGGGCAAAGCCGGTGATAATGTTTAAAGGGGGGCGAACAGAAGCAGGGAGGAGAGCCGCCGCCTCCCATACTGGAGCCTTGGCCGGCAGAGAGCCGATATGGGAGACGCTATTTCACCAGACAGGGGTGATCCGGGTAGGGAGCTTAGATGAACTTATCGATACCACCCTGCCGTTCATTTATTTCCCCAAGATAAAGTCGCCCAATGTAGGCATTGTTGGTGCTGGGGGAGGGGCTAGTGTTCAAGCTGCTGACGCTTGCGAGGCTAATGGTCTCATTGTTCCTCCTTTACCCCCAGAGCTTCGGGAGAGGTTAAAGCAATTCACCCCTTTAGCTGGCTCAAGTTTGGGAAATCCGGTGGACACCGTCCAAATATGGAACCCGGAGCATTTTATGCGTACCTTGGAGTTGGTAGCCGGCTGGGAGAAGATCGATTTTTTGCTCGCTCACGCGGTGATAGAACTTACTGCCCAATGGCAGGGGCAAAGCATACTTGAGGGGATAATCGATTCTCTGCTTGAGGCTGGCAACAAAATCCGAAAACCACTAGCTGTTATCCTTCAGTCATTTGGCACCTCCCAAGGGCTGAATATGCTCTATAGTATCCAAAAAAGGTTTGTGGAAGCAAAAATTCCTGTTTACCCCACTATGGGCCGTGCAGCTAATGCCATCGCCAAGTTCATCGAATATCAGGCTGTTTGTAGTTAACCGCAAAATTCACCCTCTCCCATCACGGGAGGATTTGTGCCAAGATTCTTGCAGGATATTATAAACGGCCTCAGTATCAGGAGGAGGTGAGATGAGTAGGCACAAATGGCTAATAATAGCACTGAGCGTAGCAGTCCTAACTTCACAGGGGGTGTTTTATCAGTATCAGGCGGGAGCATGGGGAAAAGGTGAGATAGCTCTGATCCGCCTCAGCGGCTCCATTGCCGAATCAGCTCAATTCGAGTTGTTGAATACCCCGGGGATTAGTCCCAGCCGAGTGGGGAGCCTCCTGGAGAAAGCAGCCGCAGAAAACAATGTGAAGGCGGTAGTGCTGCGCATTGATAGCCCGGGAGGGGCTGTCGCTGCCTCACAGGAGATTGCTGCTATGATTCGCCAGTTTGTTAAGCCTGTAGTCGTTTCCATGGGGGATGTGGCTGCCTCAGGGGGCTACTATATCTCTGTCTATGCCGATAGGATTGTGGCCAATCCGGGAACCACTACCGGTAGCATTGGGGTAATTACTCAAGTAATCCATATTGAGGGGCTG
>JGI24724J26744_10001892_pt1 | contig 14107 bp, 9 predicted proteins | sample Cruoilmetagenom7_FD_26744 | JGI IMG/M metagenome (IMG submission 26744)
TGATTTCAAAACAATGGCAAGCTTCTCAGATACTAAAAGAGAGAAACTGATGGAAAACTTGCGTCAATTAATGATTGAATCAACTAATAACTATATTCCGGTTGACTATAAAATGACATATACAATTAATAATATCGATATGGCAGGTACTTTTCAATTAGGAAATAGTGATTTGTATCGAGTTGTTAATCAGTCAGATAGAATTAGGCTGGATTTTTCTTACGAACTTGTTGATAGTGAAGAAAAAATTGTAAAAAAAGAAGATGTGAATATATCTTCCACAAATCCTAAAATCTTAAGTTTGAAGAAAAACAAGTACAAAAATACTACCTTTTCTCATGAGATGCCATTATTTGACGAATGGGTGCGAAATTTAGATTTTTGAATTTTTCGGTTTAACACGAATATTGTCAGAATAATGTTCGATTTCAATTAAAGTTTCGCAGTGTGGACAAGTTAACTCTGTCACCTTTAACTGCATTTGTTTTAATTCCCAAATGACGGATTTTGCCTCTTGATTTGAAATTGATAATTCGTGGGCTAATTGATTGAGTTTCTTTTTTTCGTTCTTATCGAGAATACCATCTGATAAATAGTTCATGACACGGTGTCTGAACTTTTCTTTCCTGCGATTGATTTCTTTAGTAAAGCCTGAAGCTAATATACCAGCAGGAAGTGCCGCCATTCCAATGCCTGATATTAAGATAATGATACCAAAAACTTTGCCTTGTGGGCTAATAGGTACCATGTCTCCATATCCGACAGTTGTCAATGTCACAGTTGCCCACCAAATTGATTTAGGTATTGTTCCAAAAGCTTCAGGTTGTTCGGTTCTTTCTACTATATGCATGCCGGTAGCAGCGATAATTATTAAAATTGATAATACAAAAAAGACAGAAAATATATTGGCGCTTTCTTGTTTTAATACAGAAAGTAATAAATTCATTGAACGAGAATATCTGGTTAATTTAAATACCCTAATTAAGCGCAATCCTCTAAGAATCATCATGTCTCTTGATATAAACAAACCAAACCAAGCAGGAAGCACAGCCATCAAATCAATCAATGCCATAGGCGTCAGCATGTATTTAATTCTTCCATTCATTGATTGATATTTTTTTATTTCACCAGCTGACCAAACTCTTAAGAGGTATTCTATGGTAAACACCGTAATTGAAATAATTTCCAGAAATTGGAATAGCCTTTGATTGTTTTTATAGATGTCAGGAACACTTTCNAATATAACAGCAACAACTGTTAATAGAATCAATATCATTAAGAAATAATGCACAAACCCAGCTAATTTAGAACCAGATTCACGTTCTAATAATAAGTGAATCTTTTGCCTAATAGTTTTTTGTTTTTTGGCCATTATTATTTTTTATTAAAAACTCCGCTGATAAAAAGCATGCCAAATATAATAATAGGTAAAGTTAAGATTTGTCCCATGGTCATCCAATCAAATGCAATAAATCCACGGTTAGCATCTGGTTGTCTAAAAAATTCGACAGTAAATCTTGATAGTCCATAACAAATTAAAAATGTCCCAGCTGTTATTCCTGCTCTTTTGAATTTTCTGGCAACAATCCAGACAATGATAAAAGTTAAAAATCCTTCCGAAAAAGCTTCATACAATGGAGAAGGGTGCCTTGCAAATTCATCTAATAATCCTTGTTGATTGAGAATTTGAAGCGTATCTATAGGCTTATTCCATAAGTGATTGGGTAAGGAATCAGGGAATATCATAGCCCATGGTTTGTCCGTTAATCTTCCCCATAATTCACCATTAATAAAGTTTCCTATTCTAACAGAGCCTATTCCTAATGCGCATAAAGGTGCAACAAAATCGGCAATTTCAAAAAATCCTTTCTGCGTTTTGTGTTTGAAGTAAAACATAGCCAAAAATACACCCGCTAAACCACCATGGAAAGACATTCCGCCACCTTGGAGTTTAAAGGGTATAAGAGGATCCTCAATTAATGAAGTATCGCTGTAAAACATTACCCAACCAATTCTTCCACCTAAAATTACGCCTAATGCACCATAAAATAGAAAATCAGAGACATGATCTTTTGTCCATGAAGTTGTTGTGTTTTTAACTTGCCAGTTTCCTAAAAGAATAAAAAAAGCAAAGCCAATTAAGTAAGTAATAGCATACCAATGTATTTTTATTGGGCCTAAGTTTAGAAATACTGGATCAAAACTAACTAAGTAATGCATAGAGTTATTTTATGAGAAAAAATTTATTTTACCCTGATTTACCATTTAGTTACATACATTGTCAGAAATTGGTTTAGATTGTTTAACTCTTCCTGTGTTATTAATTATGATTGATTTTGCGGATGCTAAACCTCGAGAATCACAGAAATTAATTGATAAATTTGTTCCTGGAGAAAATCCCATATTGTTATATCTTATTATTTTTCTATACTTTGATGAAGTAGCTATTATTTCTCTTTTCATTGCGTTTTCATGCCTTAGAATTTCATCATTATTATCAACAGTTCTATTCCTGTTTCTATCAGTAAAAACAATCCACCCATTGTGCCAATTTAAATTTTTATCACAATATTTACCGGAAATACTGGGGCAAATAACGACATAGCTTTGACTATTTATGGCTGTGATTCTAGCAAAATTTAAGGAAACGGTTAACCTGTCTCTTTCACTATTCATGTACTTGTTAAGTTTTAATTGATTAAGACTTGGTAATGCATAACCCAATAAAGTTGTTGCTATGGTTATTGTTATCATTAGTTCAATTAATGTAAAGCCTTTGGTGTTTTTCATTATCATTCCTTTGTTTTTAAGATGGGTTCATTTTAAATAATTAGAATTAGATAAATATCAAGAAAATACTTAATCACTTGTAGGAAAAAACCTCTATAATTGTAAGTGATAATCAACAAACCTTTTGTTAATTTTGAAGTAGAAGATTTTAAGTCCTTAATAACTAGGAATTTATTTATGCATGATATAGCAATACTTGCCATTATTTGGTTTTCTGTTTTTATTGCCTCTTACTTAGCTCATTTAACTCGATTAACACCAGTTCTATGGTATTTGTTTTGTGGTGCTTTATTAGTCAATATTGGTGCTGTACCTGAGCACATGCCTGAGTTTATACATAATTTTTCAGAATTAGGGATTATTATCATCATGTTTGCTTTAGGGTTTGAAGAAGAAACCGATAATTTTATCAAAGGCATCAAGAGAAGCTGGGGTATTGCTTTATTTGGTGCATTGGTCCCCTTTGCTGTTGCTTATTCAGCTACCTATTATTTTTGGAATGACGCTAATATGGCATTATTATGTGGTTTAGCCATGACTGCGACAGCTGTATCATTAACTATGGTATCTTTGAAAAGTGAAGGGCTAAGTAAAACTCCTGCAGCAACAGGTATAATGACATCTGCCATTCTTGATGACATAGCATCTTTGGCATTGGTGGCTATATTAGTGCCTTTAGCAGCTGGAGAAGCTACAGTTAGCTTAACTGGGATTTTGTTCATATTAGGAAAAGCCATCAGTTTCTTTTTAGTAGTTGCAATAATTGGCAAATGGGTGTTTCCATCAAGCAAAGGCCTGCTTCGTTTTATACCTGTGTTAGGGTGGTTTAATCTGCGTAAAATTTTATCAATGGGTCATGGTGAATATGCAGTTTTAGCTCTATTACTTATTGCTGTTAGTGTTGGATTATTGGCCCATGCTTTTGGTTTTCATCCTGCTATTGGTGCTTATATGGCTGGGCTAGTAATTCACAAGGATTATTTTGATTTTAATAGAGAAAAGAAAACGAACTATTTTAAAAATTCTAGAAGAATTATTGATAACGTTGCTTTTACTTGGATTGGCCCTGTGTTTTTTGTTACATTGGGTACAAACCTAATTTTTGATATTGATATATTCACATCTATCTTACCTGAGGCTTTGATATTATTTTTCGGATTATTTGTGGGGCAAATATCATCGGCTTCGTTGGCTGCAAAATACACTGGTAATTTTGATTGGCCTTCCAGTCTTATGATTGGCTTTGGTATGTTAGGCAGGGCTGAATTAGCCTTTGTTGTTATGAATATTGCTTTTGTTCAATACAATATAATGTCTGTTGAAGCTTTTTATACTTTAATGCTGACTGCCTTTTTATTGAATTTATCTGTGCCGTTGACTATTCGTTGGTGGAAATATAAACTCAAACCAAGTTAAACAGGCTGTTATTTTTGTAAGTTGACATATTTTTGTGCTTTGCTCATGATATTAACAAAAGCTTTTTCTTGGTCATTTTCTACTACAGTAATGATTCTTTGTACGGCATCACCTAAAGCATTTAATGTAGATTTAGAGTAGTTGTTGAGTTTTTGAATTTCAAAATATAAATGTGGATTTTCAGCGACTACATTTTGACCGATTGATAATTGTGCGTCAAATGTTGTACTAGATAATTGTGCAAGCGTCTCAGCAGCTTCTCCTGATTCAGATAAAACAGACATAAAAGCAATATTGATAACATGTGATAATCCTAAAATATAAGCAACAAGACGATCATGGTCTTCTAGTTGCATGTCTATTTGTTCTACCATTGTTGGTTGAAATAGTTTTTTGACTTTTGCAACAGATTCAGAATCTCCTAAATCAATAAAAATAACATGTTTATTTGATAATAATTTTATATCAGGTCCAAACATTGGATGAATTGAAACAACTTTACAACCAGAATCAACAAGCTGCATTAGAGGTAGCTTTAATGGGCTTTTTATAGAGCCTACATCTAATACAATACCTTGAGGTTTAAGTGTAGATAGTTCTTGAATAATATTTGCACTAGCGGCGATAGGTGCAGCGACTATAATATAATCATAATCCAGTTCTGCTGTTTTGTAGTCAATATTGTTTTCTTGTTCAGTGTTAATATCAGAAATATCAACTTTGAATCCTTGGTTACTTAAAAAACGCACAAACCATTGTCCCATTTTTCCATTACCACCAATCACTAATGCAGATTTTTTCGATCCATACCCTGATGTATTAATTTTTTGATTTTCTTGTTTTTCTAAAGATGTCTTAATTATTAAAGTAAATATTTCCTTTGCTATCTCGGGATCTATTTTATTTTGAATAGCACAATTCATAATATTATCAATAACTTGCTTCTCTCTTTGATAATCTCTTGTNGGTGATTTTGTGCTTAACTTCACAGATCCAATGGCNTCAACATTCATTTGTCGTTCAGCCAATAGCTTTATAATTTGTGTATCAATTGAATCTAAATTATTGCGAAATGCTTCAAGTTTTAATGTATCCATATTAATTGGGGTTTATATTCGTATTAAAATAGGTTAAGATTGTAGCAATTGAATAACTAATTATTAAACGTTTGGGGTAATATTATGAAAAAAAGCATGTTAATTTTAATCTTGAGTCTTTTGTCATCAATGGCATGGGCAAAAGATGATCGACCAGTTGTAGCAGTGATAGAATTTAAGAATGAAACATCTGCACCTTGGTGGCAACATGGGGTCGGTAGAGAGTTAAGCGACATGCTCTCTAATGAGCTATTAGGAACTGGAGTATTTAAAGTTGTTGAAAGAAAAAAATTAGATAATGTATTAAGCGAGCAGGATCTTGGCGCTTCTGGAAGGGTTTCTAAAAACACAGCAGCCAAAATGGGTAGATTAACTGGAGCTCAGTATTTAATAACAGGTTCAGTTTCAAACTTTGAATCATCAGGTAGTAAAGGTGGAGGGTTAAGCTTCAAAGGTATTTCACTTGGAGGGAAAAAGTCAACGGTTTCAATGGGAATTGATATTCGTGTAATTAATGCAACAACAGGTGAAGTTGAATACGCTAGAACTGTCGAAGCTACGGCTAAAAGTGGTGGTATGAGAGTTGGCTTACATCGTGGTGGTTTTGGTGGTGCATTAGGTGGTGAAAAGAAAACACCAACTGGCAAGGCAATTCGTGCAGTATTAATCGAAGCGACAGATTATTTAGCATGTGTTATGTATGATCAAGACAGTTGTGTTAAAGAATATAGAGCTAAAGAAAAAAGTAGAAGACGCAAAACTAAATCTGCAGTTAGCTTAGATTGATTTTTTACTTTAAGAAAATAAAAAAACCAGAACTAATNTCTTAGTTCTGGTTTTTTTATAGACCCCTTACAAAAATAAGTTTAATTCTTAATGAGGGGATGTAAATAAAGATAAAGGTACGTTTGATCTAGACCATGTACCACCTTCGTTTCCTTTGTAAGTTAAACTCATATTCAAATCGCCATCAATACCACTATTGTTAATAGTAATACTTACTGTTCCAGCACTTTCATTAGTTAGGTTTGTCGGTATTTCATCTCTGGCAAATCCATTAAATTCGAGCATATTAACTGATATTTCTTTACTAGGCTCAAATCCAGATTGTGTTCCAAGCGCCCAACGTGGATTTCCGTCGGCATCAAAATAGTAACTAGTTAAGACTATTGTATCTCCAGTAAAGGATATTGAGAGGCCCCAACCATCATCATCAATCCCCGTCCACCATGTTCCTCCAAAATCAAGAGCAGGGGGCTGACCAATATTATTAGAGAGCGGTTCAATACACCATTGACCTAATTGACTACCAAGTTGCCATGAAGCAAGAGCGATATTTTCACCTCTGTTAACTCCATCATTACATGCAGAAGATTGAGATATCTCGGTTGAGTTGAAATCAATCTCCAATGTCCTGGTATCATTGGCTATGTTTGGATCGATAGAATTTGGATTTCCAGCGCCAGTTGGGTCAATATTGTAGTTATAATTGAAGCGATTTAACTCGCCAAATCTAGATAAGTCCTCTAAATCAACTATAAGAACATTGTCTACAAGTTTAGATAAGGATGTATACCATTCAGGTGTACCATCTGCCTGATATGTGTAGAATGCTGTAAAGTATAAATCGTCGCTAAACTGCTCAATGGCAAAACCATGGCCATCTCTACTTTTATCATAATATAATCCAGATTCTATTTTATTTAGACCTGATGGATTAACTGTACAGGCACTTGGAGTTGCGACATTTGGATATTGAATACTATCAATATAGAAACCTTCTTCTTCCGCTGCTCCATCTGTTGAAATTTGCCATCTGATTTTTACATCTTCACCCACAAACTGTGACAAATCATGTGAAAAAGTTTCGAAGGTATTATTATTGTTTCCACTAAAAGCACCTTGTGAAGTAGGGTATTGACAACCATTAATAAATTGTCCATTATCTCCAATAACTGTTTCAGAGAAGTTCCCTGGATATCCACCATTAGGTGGTAAGTCTATCCAAGTTGCACCATCATCTGTTGAAATTTCTACAACAACACCATCCCAGTTTTGCTCAAGGCTATAATTTGCTTTGTATTCAATCTTAGGATTACTCTCACCATCAGTAAGAGAAATAGTATTGGTTACAAGGCTTCCGCAGCTATTTGGGCTGTAGTTTCCTGTAGCTTCTCCAGTTTTGTAACTTAATATGCTGCCATCAGCTGCTTTATTAGAAACAACTTGCCATGGAAAGTTTAATGTAGCTATAGAAACATTATCTACATCTTCTATTATTGGGCTAAAAGTAGAGCCAGTACCAATAGCTAAGCTTCTTAACCTTGATGTACCTGTAGTTTCTGTACCGGTATCATCTTCTGCTCTAATTATGTAATATACAGGTACATTAGGTGCCGATATATCATCAAAGCTTGTCCCTGAGACTTGAGTAAGTAAATTGGATGAATCAGGTATAAAACTGCTGTCTTCTGAACGATAAATATTATAGTTAATTGCTGAAGTTGTCGAACAGTTACTAGTAGCGGCAGACCACTCTAAACTATTGTGGCATGAATCGCCAACATTGTCAGTCACTTTAATAGAGCGTTCTTCAAAAGAAGGAAGGAAGTCACAGGCTTGTGTTGAAACGATATCGGTACAAGTCTCAGCCAATGGACCTAGGCCTCCGTATTGTCCTGCCCTAATTTTATAAGCATAGTTATTTCCTAATAACGTTCTAAAATCTGTAAAAGATCCTGATTCAGAACTCCCAATAAATCTCAATTGCTTATAATTTGCAGAAGAACAAGTTCCTAGTACTCTATAAACCTCAAAATAGTCAGCATTTTCACCACCTTCCCAGTTTAATTGAATGCCGTCATTTCCTTGACTAGCAGCTGTTAAATTTGTAACATTTGTTATTGCAGGAGGCATTGAACTAATATTGTCTAGATCACCAGTAGCCACTAAGGCAAAACCTTGTCTAATAGAGTTTAAAGTCCCGTTACCTGGAATGTCTGCTCCTTTAACAGTTATAGTGTAAGTACCTTCAACTGGTGTCGGAATTCTTACTTGTTCAACAGAATTTAAACTGTCATATGTTCCACCAACTTTAGATGTGGCATTTGTCGTAAATACATTACCTTTATAGCTATCTCCATTAATTTTTACTGTTAAATCTAAATCGTTAATTAACGTTTTACTGCTTCCAAATGGTCCTGGCAAATCGTACCAAACTAGTGTTACTGCTAACTTTTGCCCAGATTTTACTTCCAGTTTAAATTCTATACTTTCACCAGCCTTTAGTCCATTAGGGTTGGTCACTTCCCATACCCTTAGATTTTTATCACTGTCATCGAAAAATATTGAATTGGAAACGTTAACTCGTCCCCAGCCCACACCCATATCGAAATGACCTGCGTCTGTTCCCGCTCCATTAATCATTAAGGCTTTTAACAATGCTCCAGTTGGGTTATGTTTGTCTGCATCATTTGGACTCCCTGTTGGGTAGTAGCCATCTGTAAAATATTGGCGGACAAGGGCTGTGCTACCAGAAGTAATTGGGGTAGCCATCGATGTTCCAGTTGAAGTTGCTCGTAATGGAGGCTCTCTTTGAGTTGTTGTATTTGTATCGCCCATTGCAGATTCAATTTGAGCACCTGTAGCAGCTATATCTGGTTTGATGCGTCCATCATCAGTTGGACCTCTACTTGAAAGCGCATGTTTAGCTATGCTGTTACCGTGATTTAACATACCAACTGTTAAGACGTTTTTTGCATTTCCTGGAGATCCAATTGTGTTATCATCAGGACCATCATTCCCTGCAGCAAATACAATCAGCATGTCTTCGAATTTATGCAAGGTTTCATCAGCTCTAATATCACTAAAAGAATAAGCACCATCACCATCTGACCCATAAGAATTTGAATGAATTCTTACTCCAGCATTATAAGCTTGTTCCCACATCGGAGATGACCCTTGCCCACTTAAAACAGCTTCTATTTCACCATCTACTTCTCCAACTCCACCTATATCTTGAAATAAAATCTGAGCATTCGGAGCCATTCCATCATCGTTGTCATAACCAGGATTATTTGGAGATGAGACGTTGCCAGGAGGTCCACCTGCAATAAATTCTAGTCTGTCTCCAGCAACAGATCCTGTCACATGTGTACCATGAAAACTTGGCGATTCTTCTTCATAGGGAAGAGCTCCAGGCATAACAAAATGACCAATTACCTTTCTGTTTGGATAAAGAGTGCCAATTGTTGGTGGTATTGTATCTTCGGCTTCAGTCATTGCGTGTGTAATTTCAGTGCCATTATCATAATGTACAAACCAATCTTCATTTGAATCTAAACCTGAATCAGCTACACCAATTATTTGACCAGATCCAATCAAACCTCTATCCCAAATAGGAGTTACACTAGGCGTATAATCATCATTGCTCGAAATAGAGTCAGCATCAACATTGGCTTGAACGGCAGAAACAGCTTCTGTGTTTAAATATTTTAATGGTTTAACAATTTCAACGTACTGTACAGCATCAATCTTTGACAGCGTATTCAGAGTTTCTATTAGCTCTGTTCGAGCTAAAGTTATTATGACTTGATTATTATTTCCTTTTAATATTTCTTTTATAGAGCTTTTTGGTAAATACTTTCTAAAAATATTATTGATATTTTTTTCTTTAATATCACTAAATAACGCAATACTAATATCAAAAGTCCTTTCATATCGGTTGTTTTTTGATAACAAATCTGGAGAAAATTTGTATGAAGATAAATATTTACCAAACCAACGTATATTATTATTTAATGTCAATGTTTTAACCAACGGTTTATTAGTAGAAACAATAAAGGCATTATTTGGAAGATATGATACTACTTTAATTCCGTTTTCTTCTAGCCACTTAGAGTCAGCAAAACCATCATAGAACTGGATGATAGTGTATGAGGAGGGTTGATCATTAGAAATCAAGGATTTGCTGAAGTCCAACTTTTCTGTCAAAGGATCAAAGATGCCAGCAGAGAGAATAAGTTGATTCGCATTTGCTTGTTTGATATTTTGAATAGAAGTGTTTCCGGATGCAATTAACTCTTTTTCAAGGTTTGTAGCATTCGTTTGAAGTGTGGCTCCGATTAAGCTTGATAATAAAACTTTCTTAAACATTTTTCTCTCCACCTTTGTTATTTTGTTCTTTTGTTTTGGCTAAAGCTAACCATGTTTCTACAACTGTGTCAGGATTTAGAGAAACACTTTCTATTCCTTGTCTCATAAGCCATTGGGCTAAATCAGGGTGGTCAGAAGGACCCTGGCCGCATATGCCAATGTATTTTCCTCTTTTCTTACAATTATAAATTGCCATTGCTAGTAATTTTTTGACAGCTGGGTTTCTTTCATCGAATAAATCTGCGACTAATCCAGAGTCGCGATCTAAACCTAATGTTAATTGGGTTAAGTCATTAGAGCCAATTGAAAAGCCATCAAATATATCTAAAAATTCGTCAGCAAGTAAGGCGTTAGATGGTAATTCACACATCATGATAATTTTCAATCCATTTTCACCTTGAGTTAATCCAAATTTTTTCATAATTTCGATAACTTTTTTTCCTTCTTCTAAGGTTCTNACAAAAGGTACCATCGCCCAGATGTTAGTCAGACCCATTTCATCTCTAATATATTTCAAAGCTTTNCATTCCATTTCAAAGCACGGTTGAAAAGATTCATCAATATAACGTGAAGCGCCACGAAAGCCAATCATTGGATTTTCTTCATGCGGCTCGTACTGTCTACCGCCAATTAAATTGGCGTATTCATTTGATTTAAAATCTGACAAACGAACAATAACAGTTTCAGGAGCAAATGCTGCACCTAATGTAGCAATACCTTCGGCAAGCCTTTTGATATAATATTCAACTGGGTCACCATATGCAGCAATCATAGGATCAACAATCTTTTTAATGTCATCTGGTTGTTCAGCATAATTCAAAAGAACTTTTGGATGAATACCAATCATTCTATTAATAATGAATTCTAAACGAGCAAGTCCTATGCCTTTATGTGGCAAACTAGCAAAATCAAAAGCACGATCTGGATTACCAACATTCATCATGATTTTGAGTGGAGCTTCTGGCATATTACTAAGGTTTGTGGTGATTATTTCAAAATCTATTATTTCATCATAAACAAATCCTGTGTCACCTTCACTACATGAAATGGTAACATCTATTCCATTGGTAATTTTACTGGTAGCATCTCCACAACCTACGATAGCTGGTATGCCTAATTCTCTAGCAATAATGGCAGCATGGCATGTTCGACCACCGCGGTTTGTAACAATAGCNGCCGCACGTTTCATGATTGGCTCCCAATCAGGGTCTGTCATATCTGTGACTAATACATCGCCAGCTTGTACTTTATCCATTTGTGAAATGCTATCGATGACTTTTGCTACACCGGATCCTATTTTTTGGCCAATGCTTCGGCCTTCACAAATAACATTGCCGGTTTTAGATATTTGATATCTTTCTAGTGTCTGGGAATTTTTATCTTGGCTCTTAACTGTCTCAGGTCTCGCTTGAACTATATAAAGTTTACCAGTATTTCCATCTTTCGCCCATTCAATATCCATTGGACGTTTGTAATGTTTTTCGATGATTACAGCTTGCTTTGCTAATTCAGTAACTTCTTCATCATTGATAGAAAATACTTGAGATCGTTGTGAATCAACATTCTGTGTGACGACATCTTTACTGTCACAATAAACCATTTCTATGTGTTTTGAGCCTAGATTTCTTTTAAGTACAGCAGGTATCTGTTTTNCAATATTGGGTTTATAAACATAAAACTCATCAGGGTTGACAGCTCCTTGAACAACCATTTCACCTAATCCATAAGAAGAAGTGATAAAAACAACATCTTCGAATCCAGATTCGGTATCTATTGAAAACATAACACCACTAGAGGCTAAGTCGCTGCGAATCATTAATTGAACACCTGCTGATAAATGTACATCATGGTGATCAAACCCTTGATGTACACGATAAGAGATGGCTCTGTCGTTATATAATGAGGCGTAAACCTCATGAACTCTGGCAAGTACATTTTCTACACCTGAAACATTAAGAAAAGTTTCTTGTTGTCCTGCAAAAGAGGCATCGGGTAAATCTTCAGCAGTTGCGGATGATCTAACGGCAACAGAAGCTTTGCTTCCTATTTCNTTTTCCATCTGAGCAAAAGCCGTTCTTATTTCTTCATCAAGTCTTGTTTGGAATGGTGTTTCCATAACCCATGCTCTGATTTGACTACCCGCTTTAGCAAGAGCATTGACATCATCCACATCTAGTGAATTAAGTTTTTCATTAATTTTATCATCAAGTCCTGTTTGGCCTAAAAAATCTATGAAAGCTTGAGATGTTGTCGCAAATCCTCCGGGAACACTTACACCTAGTTCACTTAAATGTGTTATCATTTCGCCAAGCGATGCATTTTTGCCTCCTACTTTGGCTAAGTCTTTCATTCCGAGTTGATTAAGTTGAAGTATGTATTCAGACATGTATTGAAACCGTAGTAATAAAAAATTATATTCTATCATTCGNAAACACANTAATTGTTAGAAAAATATTAAAAGATGAAAAAATGTACAATATTCTATGTTTCCGATGGGACAGCAATCACCGCTGAAACTGTTGGTCACTCCTTAATTTCACAATTTAGTGACNTAAAATTCACTCAAATTCGCATACCTTTTATTGATTCAATTGAGAAAGCACATATAGCGGCCGATAAAATAAAAACATCTAGTCAGGATTTTCAACCTTTGGTCATTAATACTGTTGTNGATTTAGAGTTAAGGAAAATTATTCATTCAGGTGGAGGGTTGAAACTTGATCCTTTTAATCGTCTCTTGAGGGAAATAGAAGAGAATTTAGCAATTGATCGTTCGCCAGTTGTGGGTAAAGCGCATGGAAATGTTAATTCGGAAGCTTACACAGCAAGAATGGAAGCGACAAATTACGCCTTGTTAAATGACGATGGTGTTAGTTCAAATTATGATGAAGCGGATATTATTTTATTAGGGGTTAGTCGTTCGGGAAAAACCCCAACATGTTTATACTTAGCACTTCAATATGGTGTCAAAGCAGCAAATTATCCACTTACAGAGGAAGATTTAACTAAGTTAAAAATTCCAGATAATATTCTNAAAAATAAACATAAAACCTACGGTTTAACTATTGACCCTTTTAGGCTTTCACAAATAAGAGCAGAGCGTAGGGCAGGGACTCAATATTCAAATCCACGTCAATGTCAACGTGAAGTCAGTGATGCTGAGTCAATGTTTCTGAGAAATGGCATTGAATTTTTAAGTACAACGGATACATCAATTGAAGAAATTTCAGGAAAAGTTCTGGTTGCATTAAACCTAAATAATCGGCTACACTAGAGATATGTTTACAACAACAAATGAAATAAATTCTATACAGTCGAAATTTATCAATAAAGATTGTGTATCGATTCAACACGAAGATAACTATTATCTTTTGGGATTGATATTGCCATCGCAGTTGATCGAGTCGAATATTTATCAAAGTAGTTTAACTGACAAGCCTCAGTTAAATGTCAATGTTATCAATAAATTCAAATACACCATAGAGCTTGAATTCAGTTATATGTTTAAATTTGGAAAGAGTGAGAAAATCCATATAAAATTATACCAAGATGCAAAAGTGGCAGAAATTGTCTACTGCACTGATGTACAACAGTTTATCCGATTAATGGGGCCGAGGATTTGCCCTAAAATACACAAAGAAACACGCAGT
>JGI24724J26744_10001893_pt1 | contig 14105 bp, 16 predicted proteins | sample Cruoilmetagenom7_FD_26744 | JGI IMG/M metagenome (IMG submission 26744)
GGTTTGAAAAACACCACAGGCACAATTGCTATGGCACGATATGAAGATCCTCATTCAGCAACTTCTCAGTTTTATTTTAATTTAACAGATACTCCTTCATTAGATCCTAATTCAAAAAACTGGGGATATACTGTCTTTGGAGATGTAATAGAAGGAATGGAAGTCTTAGAATCTATTTCAACAAAAATGGTTGGGTATAGTAAAAAACTTGGTGCCAAAAATGTCCCTCTTGAACCTATTATAATAAAAAACATAACCATTAATTAAACGACATGCCTCTTTGTAAACCATTGTAACAAGAGCCTTTGCTTTAAATATTTCGTGTTATAATCTAGTATAATCAAGCTATGATTTCTTTAAACCTAATTTTTAGAAACTGGGTTGCAACACTATTAGTTCTGGTTACTTGCCTTTCTGTCTTTTTGTTTGACACCCTGTATTTTGATATCTTCCCCAACATTAACTATTTCAATATGGTTATTGAGTTGTCGGTTGCTTTAATTTCGCTGATTTTCTTTTTTGCTATTCAAAAATATCAAAACACTCCATTTTATAAAAACATGAGTATCGGATTATACTTATTTTTCCTGTCTTATTATGTTGATGCAATTGATCAAATATTTATTCATTCAATACTATTTACTGTTGTTTTTGAAAAAATAGCCTTGATTTCTGCTATAGTTTTTTTGTATTTTGGCGGAAAACAGTGGATTACAAACTTTGAAAGCCTATCGCTAATCGATGAATTAACCCAAATTCCAAACAGAAAACTTTTTCGCGCTACTGTCCAAAAAGAAATGCACCAATGTCTAGCTACAAACATTGACTTTTGCTTAGCTATTATTGACGTAGATTATTTCAAGCGTGTTAATGATGAATATGGCCACTCGATTGGTGATAAAGTATTAAATTCCTTTGCACAATTAATATCCAACTCAATTAAAAAAGGTGATGTTGTTGGTCGTTGGGGTGGTGAAGAGTTCATTCTGTTGCTCCGAGGCTCAGATATTATTAAAGGTAAAACATATGCTGAGGAAATCAAAACAGTTATAGAAAGTTATAACTTCATTTTCAACTACAAACCAATTAACATTACTTGTAGTATTGGCATAAGCCAATGGCAGAAAGGGGTTGATGAATTTGAAACGCTATTTAACAAGGCGGATGGCGCACTTTTCAATGCTAAAAAATCTGGTAGAAACCAAGTGAAAATCCATTAATTTTCGAATATATAAATTTTTAAGCCAAAATTTTCCACGTTCAAACATTTGATTTTTGATTCATGTTAAACTAAAAGAATCTTTATATTTTACAACCCTTATGGAAGACATTAAATTTAAAAAAACCGATGATGGTTTTATAGTGTATGCAACAGGTGAAATTGATTTATCAAATTCTCAAGGCCTCAGAAAAACCATTTTGGCAGCCTTAAAAACCTATCAAAAAGTTTTAGTTGATTTATCTGGGGTTAACTATATTGACTCTTCTGGAATCGCATCTTTAGTCGAAGGTTTGCAGTTTTCAAAATCCAATAAAAAAGAATTTGTATTGACCAAACCCAGCAAGCAAGTTAAGGCAATTATGGAGCTTGCACGATTGGATAAAGTATTTACTATTATTTAATGAAATCGATAATTGAAAGTCTTGGCTCTACCGTTATTCATGTTGTTGAACGCATGGGGTTTGCGATACGGTTACTTCTTGATAGCACCTATTGGTTAATTTTTGGAAAAAAGTATAATCAAAAGCTACGATTAACACAAGTTGTTGAGCAGGTAAGGGTTATTGGTTTTGATGCCTTGCCTATCGTAATGGGACTAGCCTTTGTAGTAGGAGTCATGTTGTCAATACAGCTACTATATGCATTTGCTGATTTTGGCGCAGAATCTCAAGTTTTATTAGCNATTGCAAAATCTGTTACACGGGAGTTTTCTCCTTTAATTATTGGGATAATTATAGCAGGCAGATCAGGAGCTGCTTTAGCGGCGAAAATTGGTTCCCAGGTCATTTCACAAGAAATTGATGCTTTAAGAGTTATGGGTGTTGTACCTATTAGGTATTTGGTTTTACCGCCATTATTAGGGTTAATTATCTCAATGCCTTTGTTAATTATTTGCGCTGATTTCATGGCGATACTTGGCGGAGCAGTTTTTAGTATTGATAAATTGGATATGTCTTTATTTGCCTATTTGAAAGAATCTTATGATGTTTTGATTGTTGATGATATCACTCAGGGCTTGGTAAAAAGCGTTGTATTTGGTATTATTATAGCGTTAGTGGGCGCAACAACTGGCTTTAATGTTACTGGCGGAGCAGAAGGAGTTGGTAAAGCAACAACTACCGCTGTCGTTGCCTCCATTGCAGCAATTGTTGTTGCAGATATGATATTTAGTTATTTTTTAACGCAGTGAACATGAAAAAAAAATTAATTCAAGTTGATAATTTAGTCACTCATTACGGAGAGCGTAAAATACTTGATGGTGTTGATTTAGCTGTTGAAGAGGGTGAAATTCGTGTAATTATGGGCGGTTCCGGGTCAGGAAAAAGTACCTTGCTATGGCATATTTTGGGACTTTATCAAGCAACATCAGGTTCTATTAATGTATTAGACAAAGACCTAGATTCATTAAAGTTTCATGAAAAGCACGAGTTGTTAAGAAATATTGGTGTTTCATTTCAAAACGGTGCCCTGTTCTCCTCTATGACTATTGGTGAAAATGTTGCATTCCCGTTGACTGAATTTACCGAATTAGACGAGAACACCATTAGGATCATTAGCCGAATGAAACTTGAGGTTGTTAACCTTGGTGGTTTTCAAAAACTAATGCCTTCTCAACTCTCAGGAGGCATGATCAAAAGAGCNGCATTAGCAAGAGCTATTGTAATGGATCCGAAGCTATTATTTTTTGANGAGCCATCAGCTGGACTTGATCCTGTGGTTGCATCGGAAATTGATGATTTAATACTTAAGCTTCGCGATGCAATGGGTATGACTATGGTTGTCGTAACGCACGAGCTTGATTCAGCTTTTAAAATTGCAGATAAAATTACAGTGCTAGACCAAGGCAAAAATCTACTTACAGGAACAGTTGAAGAAGTAAAAAATTCTAAAATTAAACGGGTACAAGATTTATTAGAAAGAAGGGCAAGGCATGACACTGTTGATCCCGATGAATACCTCAAACGATTAACACAGGAAAATTATACAATCTCATGAAACGTGTATATAACAATTATTTTTTGGTAGGGTTATTTACCCTGATTATTGGTGGCATCACAATACTACTTTTGTTAAACATGAGTGGTAAAAATAAAGATACTGAAAACTATTACAGTTATTTTTCCAATGTTACAGGATTAAGTTTTGGTAACCCAGTTTATTATGAGGGATACCGAGTNGGCCAAGTTGAAAGTATCACTCCTGAAACTCAGGAAGGAAAATTAATTTTTAAAACCGAATACAGTTTAATTGAAGGCTGGAATATTCCTTCTGACAGCATAACTAAGATTGAATCAAGTGGGTTGTTATCTGACATGTCTTTAGGGATTCATGCAGGAAAAGCTGCCGATTATATATTACCAAACAATGAAATAGAAGGAGTGCAAGGTGATGACATCATGGCAACTGTTTCCAAACTTGCTAAAGATTTTGGTACATTGAACGAAGAAAAAATCACACCGTTATTTGATTTAGTTTATGAAAGAACAGACACGCTAACTAAATCACTATCAACCCAGATTCCTGAAATATTAACGTCTATAGAAGATTTAATAAATAATATTGACAAACTCGTCAAAACAGGTAACACCTTACTTGATGAAGAAAACCTTGCTGGATTAGACAATATCATTGGTAATTTAGAAAGCTTATCTTCTCAACTCTCTTCTACTGGAGGCTGGGTTGAAACCAGCATGAACAAAGTCAATAGTTTGCTAGACTCTGGTAAAGACCTAGTCACAAACGGTGATGTCAAAGTAGATACCATTTTAGATATAACCATTAAAATGTTAGATGCTTTTTCTTATAAAGCAGAAACCATTGGTAACGAAATTGAAAGTGCTAGCATGAATATGAACGAAGCGACTGAAATCATAAGAAGAAACCCTTCTAGTCTTGTTTTTGATAAGAAATCTAAAATTGCGGATGAAGAATTATGAAAAACTTCATAACTTTACTGCTGGTTTTGCTTTTAGTTGCGTGTTCATCATCTGGGAAAAAATCAGTTGATAAACTTTATTATCGATTTCCTGAAACATCAATTACATCTACAGCAAGTCTTATTGTAAAACGTCCTACGGCAATGGGAATCCTTGGCAATAGACCGATGGTAGCTCAAACAGCTAACGGCTCTTTAAAACAAATGCACAACAATTTTTGGTTGGATTCTCCGAAAGTATTGCTCCACAATTATTTATTAAAGGTGTTCTCAACAACACCTATTGAAAATAATATGATTTTAGAGAGCCAAATTTTAAAACTAGAGAAAAAACAACAACAAACAGCACTAGAAATAAAATTTACCTTAAAGGATATTAAAGGAAAACTAGTGTTTAGTAAGACCTATAGTGAAATACAAAACCTTGATAACAACACCATTTCAAGCTTTACTCACAGTGTTGGACAAATGTTAGAAAACTTTATTAAGCAACTTGTTAATGATATTCAATGATTGAACTAACCCAAGATTTATGCCAAGAACTTGATATAACATACTGGCAGTTGCAGTCTGTCAACCCNACAAATCAAGTTGAAGAGTACAATATTTGCCATGAAGAAAAAGAACTCTTAAGAAAAATATTATTGGCAAAAGGTGTTACTTTAGAAGATAAAATGCTCGAGATTAAAGATTGTGGCGTTGTCATTATAAAGCTTAACAATATCCAATTAAATTTTGAAGATGTTACCTTGCCTGATACAAAAGGTGATTATGTTAATTTATCTAAACTTAAGGATATGCTCGATTCTCCCGAACAAAAAAAACATACCTGGTATAAATTGAAAAGTTTAGATTTGTTTTAATTTATAAAATATTAGTTAAAAATGTCTTAATACCATCTAAGAACATTTGAACAGCAACCGCAATCAACACCATCCCCATTAAGCGTTCAATGGCTATCATACCGCGTTTGCCTAAGTATTTTTGCATGGCTGTTGCCGAAAATAAAATGATAGCTGATAAAAACCAAGCAATAAAAAGTGCAATGGAAAAATCTCTCAATTTATCAGGATACTGACTGACCAACAATATTAAAGTGGCTAATATTGAAGGTCCTGCTACCAATGGAATGGCTAATGGAACAAGTAAAGGGTCGCCATCAATTTCTTCATCCCCATACTGTTTACTGCTAGGAAATATCATTCTAATGGCAATGATGAATAATATTATCGCTCCCGATATAGCTACNGCTTCTTGTTTCAGATGCAATGCTTCTAAAAACTGGCGGCCAAAGAATAGAAACACATATAAAATTATCAAGGCAAGGATAAGTTCTCTTGCCAATACCTTGTATCGCCTTTTACTTTTTTCTAAATAACTTAGAAATATTGGAATATTTCCCAACGGATCTAATATCAAAAACAATAGAATAGTTGTGGATAATATATCCATTGCTTATTTGTTCTTTCTATTAAAAATCCATAAATCTTTAAATGAAAAGATTTTATTATCTAAATCAATTTCCTCATCCTTAAGATAACCATGATTTGGGAAATTGGATTGTAATACAAGCTTGCTTGATTTTGCCAATTCATTCTGNTCAAGCTGTGTGTAAGCCTCAATCATAACTGCTAATGATTCAGCTACTGATTCTGTTTGTTGGAATGATTCAACAACATATTTACTTCTGCTCAATGCGGCAACATACGCCTTTCTTCGTAAATAATATTTCGCCACCTCTAACTCATAAGCAGCAAATTTTTCACGCAAATAAAGCATTCTTGTTTCTGCATCTGATGCATAGCGGCTTTTTGGGAATTTTTCGATAAAAGTTTTAAATGAAACAAATGCTTGTTTAGCATTTTCTTGATTTCTATTTATTGAAGTATCTGGCTTAACTTTTTGCATTAAGCCTCTTTCGCTTTCAAAATAAATTAAACCTTTAAGGTAATAAGCATANTCTAAATGCTCATGTGCTGGATAATTTTTAATAAACCGTTCTAATGTAGAAGTTGCTAATTCCATTTGGAAGTTTCTATAATAAGAATAAGCCAACTCTAATGAACCTTGTTCTGCATAGCGGCCAAAAGGGTATTGGTTTCTTAGTCGCTTATAACCCAAGATTGCATTATCCCAAGACTCTAATTCCATAAAGTTTTTTGATTTATTATATAAATTTTCTGCTGAAAACTTCGTCACCTCGACAGATTCATTTTTCTTATTTTTTTTACAAGCCGAAATACTCACAAGTAAAAGGATAATTAAACCGCTAGTATAAATTTTTCTCATTAAATGGATAACCAATTTTCTAAAACACCGACATAATACTGTAAAATACAGCCATGAACCAACAAAACAAGCAAATAATCACACAAAGTTATAGAGTGACTCCCAGTGATGCTGGCATAAGAATAGACCAATACATCTCAAATATGTTCCCCGAATACTCTCGTGGGACAGTACAAAAATGGATTGGCAATGATTATATCCTTATTAATTCGGAACCCTGTAAAGCAAAGCAAAAACTCAAAGGTTTCGAAAAAATTGATATCAATGTAACCATTGAAGCTGTTATAGATGACAAACCCCAAAAGATGGATTTAAATATAATCTTTGAAGATGATGAATTGATAGTTATTAACAAACCCGCGGGACTTTTGGTCCACCCAGGATCTGGCAACCCTGATAATACCTTACTAAATGGGTTGTTAGCTCACAATGAGACACAGTCTTTATTACCCAGAGCGGGTATTGTTCATCGACTTGATAAATTGACCAGTGGTTTAATGGTGGTTGCTAAAACAACCAACGCTTTTAATTCTTTAGTTGACCAACTAAAAGATCATACAGTAACAAGACAATATTTTGCAATTGTCAAAGGAGCTATTAACAGCGATAACAGAATAGATCAGCCTATTGGAAGGCACCAAAAACACCGAACAAAAATGGCGGTTTCTATCAGTGGTAAAAGGGCGGTCACTAACTTTCAACTTCTTGAAAACTTTAAACATTACACAACCATAAAAGTAAACCTAGAAACAGGAAGAACCCATCAAATTCGCGTTCATATGCACTATGTTGGCCATCAACTTTTAGGCGATCCTGTTTATGGTAACCCATTAAGGGTAGAGCCAAGTGTTGAAGAAGGTTTAAAGAGTATTATTAGACAGTTTCCCAGACAAGCATTACATGCCCAAGTTTTGGCATTCATACACCCTAAATCAAATAAACTAGTCACTTATAAGTGTAAAATTCCTGAAGATTTATCAGACTTATTAGAAGAATTAAGAGACTTTGATAGTATTAAAACACAGCATGAAGATGATGGAGNTTGGGACGTTTATTTCCCTGAAGAATAAAGNACTAAAAAATNNTTTAAACTTTATTAAATCTTCTGGCAAAGAAAAACATACCTATTACCAGGAATACTAGTGTCAATGTACTATTAAATGGCACTATAACAGATGCTCCTGCTAATACAATGGGAGCTGAATTGTTAGCATTATCAATATCAAAGGTTGCCGATGATACCGTAACACTACTTTCAATTCTTCCTGCAGAAATGACTGTTGTTTCTAATGTACAACTCAAAACCCCAGATAATGGAATATTATTAACGTTTACAGAGGCAATTGAGTCAGGGCTTGAAACCAAGGTACCATCATCACAGCTAAATTCAGAATATTCTAAGTGAGGAGAAACAATATTCTGAATGACAACTCCTGTAGCAACATCAAAGTTTGGAACACCATTTGTCACAACAATGTTAAATATGATTGTATCACCAANACTTATAGGACCAGTTGAAGCTGTAGTATAACTAATAACTAAATCAACTCCACCACTGTTTGTAGAGGAAGTAAACGGACAATCATCCGTTGCTGTTAAATCCACGCCCCATACTTTAAGAACACCATTAGTATAACGCGCATCTATTTGATTTTCATTGTCATCGATGTTTTCAAGAAATTGGATCATGAATTTTTTATCGCTCAATGAAACAACATCAACATTTCCAGAATCCGTTATGTCAAACATACCATTTGAGTTAAAAACAGCTGTTCCGGATGTTTCGTTTCCTGAACCAATTTGAAGCTTGAGACCCTGGTCATTAGTATCACTAAAATAAATGACAGCCTCAGAAAAAAAACTGTTGCCTTCTGTTTGAATAGTAACATCTGTAAACTCAACACCTGTTATGACATCACCATCTATACAATGACTAATCATGTTGTTGGCGCTATCTTTCAAATCCCATGATTCAGCAGTCTTTACTGAAAAATCTAATGTCACAAATGAATTAGGAGTACTCTTACCATCAGCTTGTGTACTGTTTACTGTTGCTACGNTACCTTGGATTGGAGAAAAAATTGTTTGGGGTTGGCTGTCATATTTTCCTGCAAACACAGTAAAAACAGNGCTTATCAAAAGTGTTGTTGATGCAACTTTATAAAACTGGTGTTTGGCTGATTTAAAAAACATAACATTATATATATTCGACAATTATCGTGATTATAGTAGACTATATAAGAAAAAGGTAGTTTTATAATGGCCAAATCAATTATATTCCCTGACCATGATAATAAAACCTGACATATTTAATAAAAATGCAACCCAATCGATACAAACGACCAGAATTGGTGGAAGAAGCTCTAAACCCTTTGACACATTAAACTTAGGTGTTTTTGGAAAAGACAAAATCAACGCAATCAATAATTGTGAATTAATTAAAAAGATACAAAGCTTACCGCATTCACCAATATTCATGGAACAAGTACATGGAAATAAAGTTGTCGAATATAGCTATGTACCAGCGAATCATGGTGAGATTAAAGCTGATGCCTGCTTTACCAAACAAAAAGACATTATTTGTTCGGTTTTAAGTGCTGATTGCCTTCCTGTACTGATTGCGGATAAACAAGCATCTGTTGTTGCTGCAGTTCACTGTGGCTGGAAGGGGCTATATTCTGAAATACTAAAGAACACCCTAGATAAATTAGAAGTCAATCCTGAAAACCTGCAATGTTGGTTAGGCCCCTGCATTTCTTACAAACCCTATAGAGTCAATGAAAANTTTCGCGAACAATTTGTTCTAAAGGACAAAGAATATGCCCACAGTTTTTATCAAAATAAAAAGGGAGGTTGGCATGCAGATTTAAAGAAAATTGCTGTCTACCAACTCGAATCATTAGGTGTCAAAGATATCGTCCAATCGCCATATTGCTCTCACGATAACAAAAATTTATTTTATTCATACCGCCGAGATGGAGAAACTGGACGCATGGCAAGTATGATATGGCTTAAATAAAAAATNATTTGTCCAATGTCAAAGTTAACATCGTATCCCTATCGAGAACACAGTTACCCAGTTGATATTTAACATAATATCCACATATTAAAAGCATATAAATTTTACAAAGGTGAAAGAAATGCAAATAGATAAATTTACCAGCAACTTTCAACAAGCAATTCAAGAATCGCAATCAATCGCGATTGGTAATGATAACAATATGGTTGAAACATCCCATTTGTTATCAGCTTTGCTGGACCAACAAGGTTCAAGCACACAATCGTTATTGATTAAAGCCAATGTTGATGTGGATGCTTTGAAAGTTAATCTGAATAAAATTATTGATGGCTTGCCACAAGTTTCTGGTAATGAAGGCCAGATTAATTTATCCAATGATTTAGTCAGGGTACTGAATTTGTGTGACAAACTGGCGCAACAAAGAAATGACAAATATATTGCCAGTGAGCTTTTTGTCTTGGCCGTTTTACAGGTCAAAGACAGAACAGCAAGAGCTCTTGAAGAGTCAGGTGCTAACCAAGGTGATATTGGTCGAGCCATCGAAGATATACGAGGAGGGGATTCCGTGAACGAACAAAATGCTGAAGAAAACCGTGGTGCTTTAGATAAATACACCCAAGATTTAACCGCAAAAGCAGAGAAAACTAAACTAGATCCCGTGATTGGACGAGATGAAGAAATTCGACGAATGATTCAGATTCTTTCGCGTAGAACAAAAAATAATCCCGTATTAATCGGCGCTCCTGGCGTAGGTAAAACTGCCATTGTTGAAGGCTTGGCACAACGTATTGTTAACAATGAAGTCCCAGAGGGTATGAAAAACAAACGTGTACTTTCTTTAGATTTAGGATCACTCATTGCCGGAGCTAAATTTCGTGGTGAGTTTGAAGAACGTTTAAAAGCCTTATTAAAAGATCTTTCCAAGCAAGAAGGCAATGTGGTTTTATTTATTGATGAAATGCACACATTGATTGGTGCGGGTAAAGCCGAAGGATCAATGGATGCTGGCAATATGCTCAAACCCGCACTGGCACGCGGAGAACTACATTGCATTGGCGCAACCACGCTTGATGAGTACCGTGAATACGTAGAAAAAGATAAAGCCATTGATCGCAGATTTCAAAAAATCATCGTAGATGAACCTTCAGTAGAAGATACCATTGCGATATTACGCGGCCTAAATGAGCGTTATGAGGTGCATCATGGTGTAGAAATTACCGATCCAGCTATTGTGGCTGCTGCCACTTTGTCACACCGTTATATTACCGATAGAAACTTACCTGATAAAGCTATTGATTTGATGGATGAAGCAGCTTCACGTATACGTATGGAAATTGATTCAAAGCCTGAAAAACTGGATCATTTAGAACGTAAAATGATCCAACTTAAGATTGAAAAAGCTTCTCTAAAAAAAGAAAAAGATGATCCTTCTAAAAAACGACGCAGAGAATTAGGGGAAAGAATCGAAGTAATGGAACGTGAGTTTTCTGATCTCAACGAAATATGGAAAGCTGAAAAAGCCGCAGTTGCTGGAACCACCCATTTGAAAGAAGCATTAGAGGTCGCAAAAGCTGAATTAGAAACGGCTATGCGAACTAATGATTATGCCAAAATTTCAAAAATTCAATATGGAGACATACCTGATTTAGAAAACCAAATTGATGTCGCAACCCATGCTGAACAACAAGAGTTTACTCTGTTACGCTCAAAAGTAACCGAAGTTGAAATTGCTGAAGTAGTTGCTAAATGGACAGGCATACCAGTAAACAAAATGATGCAAGGTGACAAAGACAAACTGTTAAACATGGAAGCCGAAATCCATAAGAGACTGATTGGTCAAAACGAAGCTGTGGTTTCCGTTTCTGACGCCATCAGGCGTTCTCGTGCAGGGCTATCTGACCCCAATCGTCCAACTGGTTCCTTTTTGTTTCTTGGTCCGACAGGTGTGGGCAAAACCGAATTGTGCAAATCATTGGCAAACTTTATGTTTGACTCAAGTGATGCCATGGTCCGTATTGATATGTCCGAATTTATGGAAAAACATTCTGTTGCGCGTTTAATTGGCGCACCTCCTGGCTATGTTGGATATGAACAAGGCGGTTACCTAACGGAAGCCGTCAGACGCAAACCATATTCTGTCATATTGTTGGATGAAGTAGAAAAAGCCCATAACGATGTGTTTAATATTTTATTGCAAGTCCTCGATGATGGCCGTTTAACCGATGGTCAAGGCCGTACTGTTGATTTCAAAAATACTGTTATCATCATGACCTCAAACTTGGGTTCTGATATTATTCAGGATAAAATCGACCAACCTTACAATGAAATAAAATCATCTGTCATGGAAGTAGTTGGTCATCACTTTCGCCCTGAGTTTATCAACCGAATTGATGATATTGTGGTTTTCCATCCATTGACTCGTGACAATATCCGCAAAATTGCCGCTTTACAAATTAAATCATTGGCCAAGCGCTTAACCCCAAGAGAAATCATTCTCAAGGTCGATGAAGCGGCTTTAGATCACATTGGTCACTTAGGCTACAACCCTGTTTATGGCGCAAGGCCATTGAAACGTGCTATCCAAGATGCCTTGGAAAACCCACTTTCCAAAGCTTTGTTATCAGGACAGTTTATCAATGGCGATACTATTGGTGCATCTTTTGTAGATGATAAAATACTATTTGAAAAGTTGAATTAATTTTAAAAACAATGATAATAGCGAGCAACAATAGTGCTCGCTATTGCTTATTGAGAATACTAACAACGCAGATGAGCTTGCCCCATATACTTGAGAAATTAACAAACCATGCCAATTTACGAATACAAATGTGATGCCTGTACAGAAACTCTGGAAAAGCTACAGAAGATGAGCGATGACCCAATAACACTGTGCCCAAATTGTGGCGAAGAGTCACTTAAAAAACAAATATCTGCAGCTGGTTTTCGACTCAGTGGTACAGGTTGGTATGAAACTGATTTTAAAACTAACAAGAAAAAGAATTTAACCGACCCTAGCAATACAAGTAACAGTTCAACAAAGAAAGAATCAAAACCTAAAAAATCGGAATCTAAAACTACTACTTAGTAAAATCAAAAATATCGGTGTCGGCCAAGTGCGATGGCACCACGTTACTCATGGCTCTAGATATGTTTTCAATCCTTCCTGGATTAATACGTTCCCAATCATGCAGCATNATCTTTAACGCTTGGCGTTGTAAATTGTCTTGTGAACCACAAAGATTACACGGAATGATAGGGTAATTAGCTATCTTTGCATATTCAATAATGTCCGCTTCTGCACAATAGGATAAAGGTCTAATAACCGTATGTTTACCATCATCAGAAAAAAGCTTTGGAGGCATGGATTTTAGCTTACTACCAAAAAACATATTTAAAAACAATGTTTCAACGCGATCGTCTCTGTGATGACCTAAGGCAATTTTGGTGCAATTATGCTCTTCAGCAAAAGTATACAAAATCCCTCTGCGTAAACGAGAACATAAACCACAAGTTGTTTTTCCTTCAGGAATAATGCTTTTAACAATACTATAGGTGTCTTGTTCAATAATTTTATAATCAACCCCGAGTTCTTGTAAATATTCGGGTAAAATATATTCAGGAAACCCTGGTTGTTTTTGATCCAGGTTAACCGCCAACAAGTCGAATTTAATAGGTGCTTTCTTTTGTAACAGCATCAACATATCTAACATAGCAAAAGAGTCTTTNCCGCCAGATAAACAGACCATGATTTTATCACCATCTTCAATCATATTGAAATCAGCAATTGCCTTACCAGTTAAACTTTGTAGTTTCTTTTGGATTTTAGTTGGCTTATTGCTCGCGTGTTGCTTTATAGTTTCCATGTGGTATATTGTATGTTTCGGTGTTGAGAAGTAAACAGATTAGTGAAAGAGTTTGATATAAAAGGTTTAGAGTTGCAACTTTTGGAACTACGCAGCGAGCATCGCGACTTAGATGAAATTATTCATGAAATGATAAAATCTCAGCATCCTGACCAACTTAAAATACAACGTCTTAAAAAACGCAAATTACGCTTGAAAGACAGTATTATTCGTGTCGAAAGTTTATTAATACCAGACATTGATGCTTGATGACTAATCCGCTAAAGGCTGGATAATACTAAAAGCACCGCGGATATCACCCAATTTAAACCCTGTCGCTATATCTTCAGGATAGAGTTCTTCAATTTTCTCAGCAATTTCAGGCGCAACATTTTCACCATGACATACTAAACAAACTTGTTGTGTTTCGATCGCCTGTATATACCTGAAGCTAGCCTTACCATTCACTTCAGAAACATCTTGATTAAATAAACTTTTAAACTTATCGCCATCAGCATGTCTTTGCTCAAAACTTTGCATAATATTTGTTTCCCAAGCATCTGGTTTTGTTTGACGTGGCTTTAAACTAGTACGATGAATACCCCATCCCGTTCTTTCGGATAATTTATTAGCGATTATCGGTGCTTGTTCATTGCAAACAGTCATAGCAGCAATAGGCCCACCTGATTTCATCGCTGATTGTAATTGCCCTTTGAGCTCTCCACCAAACTCTTTAACCATATCTTTACTGGCTTGAGTACGTTTACTGATTTCCTTATAGCTGATGGTTTGTTGGTT
>JGI24724J26744_10001894_pt1 | contig 14102 bp, 12 predicted proteins | sample Cruoilmetagenom7_FD_26744 | JGI IMG/M metagenome (IMG submission 26744)
TCCATTTCAGTTTTTGAATGAGATAACATGTCCACAAAATTGTAAACCACTACAGTTAAGTCTTCATTTTTATGACTTCTAAAATTATCTGAAAGTTTTTTTCCTTGCTTTAAACTTGAAATTTTATGGTAACTCCAATCTACATTAAGACCTAAACGTTTTAGTTGAGCACTTAAAAATTCTTTCTCAAACATATTTTTACCACCTTCATCCGTATCATTTAGCCAATAGTCAGGATGTAGCTTTTCCATGTCACTTGGCATTAATCCAGAAAAAATTGCATTTCTAGCATATTGAGTAGCAGTAGGCAAAATACTATAGAATAGCTCTTCCGAAGTCTTTTTATACGAACTATTTAAAAACGGCTCAAAAGCTTTCCATTGATCATACCTTAAATTATCTACAACGATTAATAGCGTTTTTTGCTTATCGATTTGTGGAAGGATTTTATCCTTAAACAAAGTGTGAGACATTGTTGGTGCTTCAGTTGATCCATCGAACCAATCTGGATAATTCATTTCAATAAACTTACAGAATTGAGTATTTGCTTCGTTTTTTTGAGACTCTAATATTTCAAACATACCCGTGTCATCAATATCTTCTAGCTCTAATTCCCAATACACCAACTTTTGGTACATTTCTGCCCAACCTTCAAATGAATTTACCATAGATAAATCCATTGCAATTTTTCTAAATTCTTGTTGATAATTGGAGGTNGTTTTTTGAGAAANCAATTTAGAATGATCTAAAGTTTTCTTTAAACTTAAAAGTATCTGATTCGGGTTAACNGGTTTTATTAAATAATCTGCAATTTTAGAACCAATTGCTTCTTCCATGATATATTCCTCCTCACTTTTAGTAATCATAATAACTGGGAGTGAAGCTTGTTGTTCTTTTATTTCAGAAAGAGTCTCTAAACCTGTAAGTCCTGGCATGTTCTCATCTAGAAAAACAACATCAAAATTATCTTTATTTATTTCTTCTAGCGCTTCAGTACCACTTTGAGCTGTAGTGACTTTATAATTCTTCTTTTCAAGAAAAATTATGTGTGGTTTTAATAAATCTATTTCATCGTCTACCCAAAGTACTTTTATGTCGTTCATATATGTATATTTGTTTTGTCTTTCTGAAGTGTTTATGTTTTAAATCTATCAAATAGTATTCCTAGATTACTTCACAAAAATAATGTCAGTATTAATTAAAAGTTAAAGTTTGAATTCTAATAATAAACTCAAAATCATAAACGATCCAATATATGGTTTTATTACTATTCCAAGTATTCTTGTTTTTGAATTAATTGAGCATAAATATTTTCAACGGTTAAGAAGAATATCGCAAATGGGGATGTCATATTTGGTATATCCTGGTGCTCATCATACTCGTTTTCATCATGCGATGGGAGCGATGCATTTAATGCAGAAAGCAGTTCAGGTGCTTCGTTTTAAGGATGTTAAAGTTTCAGATGAAGAAGCTGAAGCTCTTTATATTGCTATTTTACTACACGATATAGGTCATGGTCCATTTTCGCACGCNATGGAACATAGTATAGTAAATAATGTAAGTCATGAAGATATTTCATTGAAATTCATGGATGCTCTTAATAATGAATTTAACAACAGATTAACACTAGCGATTCAAATATTTAAAAATGAATATCATCGAGCCTTTTTTAATCAATTAGTATCTGGGCAATTGGATATGGATCGATTAGACTATATTAAAAGAGATAGTTTTTACACAGGTGTTTCTGAAGGTTCAATAAATTCAGAGCGTTTAATTTCTATGCTTAATGTTGTAGATGATAGCCTAGTTGTTGAAGAAAAAGGGATTTATTCAGTAGAAAAATTTATAATTGCTAGACGACTAATGTATTGGCAGGTATATCTTCATAAAACAAGTTTGGTTGCTGAACAGTTATTGATGAAGTTACTAAAAAGAGCTAAAGAGCTTACTNAAAATGGTGTGAAACTTCCTGCAAGTAAATCGCTTTCATATTTTTTAAATCATTCAATTACTTCAGAAAATTTTAATGAAGAGACAATTTCTATATTTTCAAAACTCGATGATTACGATATAATAATGGCTATGAAGTCTTGGATAAATGAAGAAGATTTTGTGCTAAGTTCTATTTCAAAGATGTTATTAAATAGAGATTTGTTAAAGATTAAAATAACTTCGGAAGAAATTTCAGAAGAAAATATTTCAGCAAAAAAGGAAGCAGTAATGAAGAAGTTTGATGTTTCTGAAAGTGAAACAAACTATTTTGTATTTGCTGGCACTATATTTAATCAGGCTTATCGAATGGATAAGGATACTATAAATTTACTAACAAAGTCAGGAAAAGTCATAGATGTAGCCAAAGCAAGTGACCAATTAAACCTAAAAGCTTTGTCTAAAGTTGTTGTAAAAAATTATATGTGTTTCCCAAAATCAATTTAGTGATCCTTTTTTTCTATTTTTGCATGAAATTCAATATTAACAACTAATTTAAATACGTGAAATTTACAGCGGCACAAATAGCAGGAATATTAGAAGGTGAAGTCGATGGAAATCCAGAAGTTGAAGTTTCTAAGCTTGCTAAAATTGAAGAAGGAGTAGCGGGAAGTTTAACTTTTCTAGCAAATCCAAAATACACACAATTTATATATACCACAAATGCTTCAATCACAATAGTTGATGCTGGGTTTGTAGCTGAGAATGATTTAAAAACTACATTGATACGTGTTGAAGACGCTTACAAAGCATTTTCAAAATTATTAGATTATTACAACCAAGTAAAAATGAATAAAACAGGAATTGAACAACCTGCTTATATTTCAGATTCAGCTACTTATGGTGAAAACCTATATTTAGGGGCTTTTTCTTATTTGGGTGATAATGTTTCTATAGGAAATAATGTAAAAGTTTATCCGAATGTATTTGTTGGCGATAATGTAAAGTTAGCTGATAATGTAATTGTATTTGCTGGAGCTAAGATATATTCAGATTCGATTATAGGTCAGAATTGTGTAATACATAGTGGAGCGATTGTAGGTGCAGATGGATTTGGGTTTACTCCAAATGAAAAAGGGGAATACACAAAAGTTCCACAGACTGGAAATGTTATTTTGGAAGATAATGTAGATATTGGTGCTGGAACTACAATAGATAGAGCAACTTTAGGTTCTACAGTAATTAAAAAAGGAGTGAAGTTGGATAATCAAATTCAAATTGCTCATAATGTAGAAATTGGAGAAAATACTGTAATTGCTGCACAAACCGGAATTGCTGGTTCTACAAAGATTGGAAAAAACTGTATGATTGGTGGACAAGTTGGAATTGTAGGCCATATTACGATAGGAGATAATGTTAGAATCCAAGCACAAAGTGGAATCGGAAGAAATGTAAAGGAAAATGAAACGCTACAGGGATCACCAGCTCTAAATTATGGAGACTATAATAAGAGTTATGTGCATTTTAAAAATCTTCCAAAGATTATAGATAGAATAAACAATTTAGAAAAAAAATAAAATGACTGAAGGCATGGTAAAGCAACGCACTATAGCTAAAGATGTTTCACTTACAGGTGTTGGATTGCATACAGGAAAAGATGTAACAATTACATTTAAACCTGCACCAGAAAATAATGGCTACTCTTTTATAAGAACAGATATTGAAGGAAGCCCAACCATTGAAGCAGATGCTAATTATGTTGTAAATACTCAAAGAGGTACAAACCTTGAGAAGATGGGTGTTAAAATTAATACTTCTGAGCACGTTTTAGCAGCATTAGTAGGACTTCAAGTAGATAATTGTTTAATCGAATTAAATGCATCAGAGCCTCCAATAATGGATGGTTCATCTAAGTTTTTTGTTGAAATAATTGAAGAAGCGGGTATTATAGAGCAAGAAGCTGAACGAGAAGTCTACGTTATTAAAGACGTCATCACTTATAAAGATGATGAAACAGGAAGTGAAATTATTGTAATGCCTTCAGATGAATACCAAGTTACAACTATGGTTGATTTTGGNACTAATGTTTTAGGTACACAGAANGCATCAATAGACCATATATCTGAATTTAAATCAGAAATTGCTGACGCTAGAACGTTTAGTTTCTTACATGAAATAGAAATGTTATTGGAGCACGGTCTTATTAAAGGTGGCGATCTAAACAATGCAATCGTTTATGTAGATAAAGAATTATCTCCTGAAACAATGGAGAAACTTAGAGTTGCTTTTGGAAAAGATAATATTTCAGTAAAACCAAATGGGATTCTAGACAACTTAACATTACATCATCCAAATGAAGCGGCTAGACATAAATTACTTGATGTAATTGGAGATCTTGCTTTAATTGGTATGCCAATTCGTGGTAAAGTGATAGCCAATAAACCTGGTCATTTAGTAAATACGCAATTTGCTAAAAAACTTTCAAAAATTATTAAAGCTGAAAAGCGTAATAAAGTACCAAAGTTTGATATTTATAAAACACCAGTTAAAGATGTGAATGCTATTATGGAAATGCTTCCTCATAGACCTCCATTTTTATTTGTAGATAAAATATTAGAATTATCAGATAATCATGTAGTAGGGCTTAAAAATGTAACAATGAATGAACCTTTCTTCGTTGGTCATTTCCCTGGAGCACCAGTAATGCCAGGTGTTTTAATTGTTGAAGCAATGGCACAGACAGGTGGAATACTTGCTTTAAGTACAGTACCAGACCCAGAAAATTATTTAACTTTCTTCATGAAAATGAACAATGTTAAGTTTAAAAAACAAGTGAATCCTGGAGATACACTGATTTTTAACTTAAAACTTGATATTCCTATTAGAAGAGGAATCATTTTAATGTCAGGAGAAGTTTATGTAGATAACGCAGTAGTTGCTGAAGCACAGCTTATGGCACAAATAGTAAAAACTAAAAACACATAGATGAACCAACCTTTAGCTTACGTACATCCTGGAGCAAAAATTGCTAAAAATGTAGTAATTGAACCTTTTGCAACAATTCACAATAATGTAGTTATTGGAGAAGGAACTTGGATTGGTTCGAATGTAACCATAATGGAAGGTGCAAGAATTGGAAAAAATTGTAATATTTTTCCAGGAGCAGTTATTTCTGCGATACCTCAAGATCTTAAATTTCAAGATGAAGAAACTGTTGCTGTAATTGGTGATAATACTACTCTAAGAGAGTATGTTACGATTAATAGAGGAACTGTTGATAGAGGTAAAACCGTAATTGGAAAGAACTGTTTAATTATGGCGTATTGCCATGTTGCTCATGATTGTTTAGTAGGAGATAATTGTATCTTCTCTAACAATAGTACATTAGCAGGTCATGTTACAATTGGTGACTTTGTTATTCTTGCTGGTATGACAGCAATTCATCAATTTGCTTCTGTAGGAAATCATGCATTTATTACAGGTGGATCATTAGTGCGTAAAGATGTTCCTCCATTTGTTAAGGGAGCAAGAGAACCATTATCATATGTAGGAATCAATTCAATAGGATTAAGACGAAGAGGATTTACTCCCGAAAAGATTAGAGAAATACAGAATATTTATAGATTGTTGTATCAAAAAAATTATAATACAACACAAGCAGCTGGAATCATTGAAGCTGAAATGGAAGCGACTCCTGAAAGAGATGAGATTCTTCAATTCATTAAAAACTCAAAACGAGGAATAATGAAAGGTTACTTTAGTTCAAATTAAAAAATAATATTTAAAATAAATTATGGCAAATACTTCAGATATTAGAAAAGGGTTATGTATAAAATACAGTAACGATATTTATAAAATTATAGATTTTCAACACGTTAAACCTGGTAAAGGTCCAGCTTTTGTCCGTACAAAATTAAAAAGTGTAACTTCTGGAAAAGTAATAGATAATACATTTTCAGCAGGTCATAAAATTGAAGATATTCGTGTTGAAACGCATAAGTTTCAGTTTTTATATAATGATGGAGATACCTATCATTTTATGAATAATGCTGATTATTCACAAATTCAAATTCAAAAAGATGCATTGGATAATTCAGATTTAATGAAAGAAGGTGAAATTGTTACTATCCAAATTAATACTGAAGACAGTATGCCTTTATCTGTTGATTTACCAGCTCATGTAATTTTAGAAATTAAAAGTACTGAACCAGGTGTAAAAGGTAATACAGCTACAAACGCAACTAAACCTGCTACTGTTGAAACAGGAGCAACCATCAATGTTCCTCTTTTTATAAATGAAGGGGATAAAGTTAGAATTGATACCGAAAAAGGAAATTATCAAGAACGTGTTAAAGAATAAAATTTTAAGTCCTGCTTTTAGCAGGATTTTTTATATTTGGTAAATATGAAATTAGTAATTGTATGAAGTATCCAGTTCCACAAACATTAGAAGGCATTGCAAGAATTTTAAATTGTGATTATGTAGGAGATGCCAATTTTTCAGTTTTAGGAATGAATGAAATTCATGTGGTAGAGCTTGGAGATATTGTTTTTGTAGATCATCCAAAATATTACGATAAAGCATTAGAATCTAAGGCTACGATTGTTCTTATTAATAAGGAAGTAGCATGCCCTGAAGGGAAAGCATTATTAATTTCAGATGATCCATTTAGAGATTTCAACACACTTACCAATCATTTTAATCCTTTTATTGCATCAAATGCAATGATTTCAGAAAGTGCTATAATTGGCGCAAACTCGATAATACAGCCCAATGTATTTGTTGGTAATAATGTGAAAGTAGGAAATGACTGTGTAATTCATTCAAATGTTTGTTTATATGATAATACGATCATTGGAAACAATGTAATTATTCATTCAGGTTCAGTTCTTGGTGCGGATGCTTTCTATTATAAGAATAGACCAGAAAAGTTTGATAAACTTTTAAGCGGTGGAAATGTTGTTGTTGAAGATAATGTTGATATCGGCGCTTTATGTACAATAGATAGGGGAGTAACTGCTTCAACAACAATAGGTGAAGGTTCTAAATTAGATAATCAAATTCAAATAGGTCACGATACAATATTAGGTAAAAAATGCTTAATTGCATCTCAAACAGGTATTGCTGGCTGCGTTGTCGTAGAAGATAATGTTACACTTTGGGGTCAAGTTGGTGTAAAAAGTGGAATTACTATCTCTAAAGGTACTGAGATTTATGCACAATCAGGTTTAGGGCAAACAACTGAAGAAGGTAAAAGTTATTTTGGGTCTCCTGCAAAAGAAGCTAGAGAGCAATTCAGGGAGATGGCTTATATTAAAAAAATCCCTGAAATACTTAAGAAATTAAAAAATTTATAGATGTCATCAAAACAGATTGTAGGCAAATTTTATAACTCAGATCTTCTGAGTAATGATATGGATTTTTCAAAATATTATCATAAAGACTTAGTGCTAATATGGAATAGCTCTGATGGGTTAACCATAATGAATTATGACGATGTTATCGATTTCTATTCTGAAATAAAACGAACTTACAATGATCTAAGAATTGAAATAAGTCATTTACTTGAAGATGATAACCATGTTACAATTCGATACAAGTATTACATTCGAACAATCGAAAATCCTGAAGAAGAATTAGGGATTTCTCATTTTATTGCAATTTGGGAAATTAAAGACGATAAAATGTATCGTGGCTATCAAGTAAGTCAGCCAGTAACCGATTTAGATGATACTACAGAATCTTATCATAAGGTTAAAGTATAATTTCTGCTTTTTTATTGTTAAAAAAGGTATATTTGCACTCGAAATAATCGTATAATAATTCTATAAAAAATGAGTGTTTTAGTAAACAAAAATTCAAAAATAATTGTTCAAGGTTTTACAGGTGGAGAAGGAACGTTTCATGCTGGCCAAATGATTGATTACGGAACCCAGGTAGTTGGTGGAGTTACACCAGGTAAAGGTGGTCAAACACATTTAGATAAGCCTGTATTTAATACAGTAGCTGAAGCTGTTGAAAAAGTAGCTGCAGATACTTCTATTATTTTTGTTCCTCCTGCGTTTGCTGCAGATGCAATTATGGAAGCTGCTGAAGCTGGAATTAAAGTAATTATTACTATTACTGAAGGTATTCCTGTTGCAGACATGATTAAAGCCTCAAATTATATTAAAGATAAAGATTGTAGATTGGTTGGACCTAACTGTCCAGGTGTAATTACTCCAGGTGAAGCAAAAGTTGGTATTATGCCAGGTTTTGTTTTCAAAAAAGGAACCATCGGAATCGTTTCTAAATCAGGTACATTAACATATGAAGCTGCTGATCAAGTGGTAAAACAAGGATTAGGAATTACAACTGCAATTGGTATTGGTGGTGATCCAATAATTGGAACGACAACTAAAGAAGCAGTAGAATTATTAATTAATGATCCTGAAACTGAATGTGTGGTAATGATAGGTGAAATTGGTGGTCAGTTAGAAGCTGATGCTGCAAAATGGTATAAAGAAAGCGGTAGTAAAAAACCTATTATAGGGTTTATCGCTGGAGAGACAGCACCTGCTGGACGTACAATGGGGCATGCTGGAGCTATCGTTGGTGGAAGTGATGATACTGCACAAGCTAAAAAGAAAATTATGAGAGAACATGGAATACATGTTGTTAACTCTCCTGCTGAAATAGGTAAAAAAGTTGCCGAAGTAATGGCAAGATAATTTGCCTTATAAAAATTAACTAAAATTTAGGAAAGCCTTGTTAATTTAACGAGGCTTTTTTTATGAAGAACCCATAACGATTTATTATATTTGAATCAATTCAATAAAACTATTTAATATGAAATTATTAGAAGGAAAAACAGCAATTGTAACCGGTGGAAGTAGAGGTATAGGGAAAGGTATAGTTGAAATATTTGCAAAACATGGCGCTAATGTAGCTTTTACATACAGCTCATCTTCAGAAGCTGCAAAAGCTATTGAAGATGAAGTATCTAAATTAGGGGTACAAGTGAAGTCATATAAAAGTGATGCTTCTAATTTTGAACAATCACAAGAGTTAGCTGCCGAAATAGTTAAGGATTTTGGAAGTATAGATATATTAGTGAACAATGCTGGTATTACAAAAGACAACTTATTAATGCGTATGCAAGAAGAAGATTTCGATAAAGTAATCGAAGTTAACTTAAAGTCTGTTTTTAATATGACGAAAGCAGTTCAGCGTACAATGCTTCAACAACGTAGTGGATCTATTATCAATATGAGTTCTGTGGTTGGTGTTAAAGGAAATGCAGGACAAAGTAATTATGCTGCATCTAAAGCTGGAGTAATTGGTTTTACTAAATCAATGGCATTAGAATTAGGTTCAAGAAATATTAGAAATAATGTAATTGCTCCTGGTTTTATTGAAACTGAAATGACAGGGAAATTAGATGAGGCAACTGTAGATTCTTGGAGAAAAGCGATTCCTTTAAAAAGAGGAGGTAGCCCAGAAGATATTGCCAATGCTTGTGTGTTCTTAGGAAGTGATTTATCTACTTATGTTACAGGACAAGTTATTAATGTAGATGGAGGTATGCTAACTTAATAATGGCAGCTGAAACCATATTTTATATCATAGTTGCCGGAGTAATTTCTTTTGCTCTGGCACTTTTTATGTATGGTTATAAAGTTAAACAATCTAAGAAACTTCGATGGACCTTTGGAATCCTTCGTTTTATCACCCTTTTTTCAATTTTATTGTTGCTTATTAATCCTAAATTTAAAAGCAATACTTATTCAATATCAAAACCAAAACTGCCAGTACTAGTAGATAATTCAGCATCTATCAATGAATTAGATCAAAGCAGTAATGTTTTAGCTTTTTTAGAAAACCTTCAAAATAATAGTGATTTAAATTCAAAATATGATATTTCATACTTTTCCTTCGGAAGTGATTTATCTGAATTAGATTCACTTTCTTTTTCTGAAAAAAATAGTAATATTTCAAAAGCAATAGCTTCTATAGATGAATTATATGAAAATGAAAAAGCTCCATATCTATTAATTTCAGATGGAAATCAAACCTTAGGAAATGATTATGAGTTTTCAACATCTGGAATAAAAAATTCAATTTTCCCCTTAATACTAGGAGATTCAACAAAATATATTGATGTTAAAATTCAGCAATTAAATACCAATCGCTATGCTTTTTTAAAGAATCAATTTCCTGTTGAAACTATTTTGACTTATAACGGCAATGAAGATGTTACTACTTCATTTGTAATTAAACAGGGCAATTCAGTGCTGTTTAGAAAGAACATTTCTTTTTCAAAAGAGGAAAACACAACTACATTATCATTCCATTTACCAGCAACTAATACGGGTCTTCAGAAGTATACGACTCAAATTATTCCGCTTCAGGAAGAGAAAAATAAAGTAAATAATTCAAAGCTTTTTGCCGTAGAAATTATAGATCAAGCAACAAATATTTTGATTGTTAGTGCAATTTCTCATCCAGATGTTGGAATGCTTAAAAAATCTATTGAGACAAATGAACAACGTATAGTAACGATTAAAAAACCTTCTGAGGCTATTAACTTGCTTAATGATACTCAACTAGTTATTTTATACCAGCCTGATCAAAGTTTTAATTCAATTTATAAAGAACTGAATAAACAAAAGTTAAATTCTTTGCTCATAACAGGCCTGCAAACAGATTGGAACTTTCTTTCTAGTGCTCAAACTGAATTTAAAAAAGAAGTAACGTCACAAACTGAAAATGTTTTAGGATTCCTCAATAAAAACTATGGTACTTTTTTAATTGATGATATTGGATTTGAAGGATTCCCTCCTTTAAAAACGAAGTTTGGCGGACTAGAAATTTTGTCACAACATGAAATAATTTTAGAACAATATGTGGATGGTTTTTCTTCAGAAACAGCATTGTTATCGACTTCTGAAGAAAATGGTAAAAGATCTGCAATACTAGATGGTGAAGGATTTTGGCGTTGGAGAGCTCAATCTTTTTTGAATGAGAAAAGTTTTGAAGAGTTTGATGACTTTATAGGAAGAATGGTTCAATACCTAGCTTCTAGCAAAAGAAGAAGCAGGCTTGATGTTACCAACGATGCATTTTATTATAACAATCAGCCTATTTTGATTACGGCTCAATTTTTCGATAAAAATTATGTGTTTGATTCGAGAGCTTCATTAATCATTAAAACAACAAACAAAGAAACTAAAGCTACAAATGAGTTTCCTTTATTAGTGAAAAATAATTATTACAAAGTAGATTTAAATACATTGCCTGCAGGTGAATATCAATATACTGTTCTTGTAAAAAATGAACCTTTGTCTAGAAGCGGATCATTTTCTATATTAGATTTCAATGTTGAGCAGCAATTTTTAAATGCTGATGTAACGAAGCTTACTAGTATTGCGACTAACACAGGTGGAAATGCATTTTTTGTAAATGAAAAGCAATTACTAATTGATAGTTTATTAAAAGATGAAAGATTTCAACAAATTCAAAAAAGCGAACAAAAAGTAGTACCTTTAATCGATTGGAAATATTTATTAGGCTTAATTGTAATTTCACTTGCAACTGAATGGTTTATAAGGAAATACAACGGATTAATTTAATTGAAAATAGAACTAAACACATAACTAAATAAAATTTAAAATGGAAAAATTACCAAAAATTGGAATCCCAGTAATAGCGGTATTATTAATTGTAATAATACTTATTGCAAAATCAGCAATAACAATAGGTTCTGGTGAAGCAGGAGTACTTTATAAAACTTTTGGAGGAGGTGTTGTTACTGATCAGCCACCATTGGGAGAAGGGTTTCATATTGTAATGCCTTGGGACAAAGTACATGTTTATGAAGTAAGACAACAAGAGTTATTTGAAAAAATGAAAGTATTATCATCTAACGGATTAGAAATTCAGATAGATGCATCGGCTTGGTATGAGCCAGTTTATAATGATTTAGGGAATCTACATCAATCTCTTGGTAAAGGTTATTTGGATAGAGTTATAAAGCCAGCGATTCGTTCTGCAGCAAGAAGTGTAGTAGGTCGTTATACTCCAGAGCAGTTATACTCAAGTAAACGTGATGCAATCCAGGATGAAATTTATGAGGAAACTAAAAAAATACTCTCAAAGCAATATGTACAGTTAAATGAAGTATTAGTAAGAGATGTTACCTTGCCAAATACTATTAAAGAGGCTATTGAACGTAAATTAAGACAAGAACAAGAATCATTAGAATATGAGTTTAGATTAGTTACTGCAGCCAAAGAAGCTGAAAAAGTAATTATTGAAGCACAAGGTAAAGCAGATGCAAATAAAATATTAAGTGCATCCTTAACAGATAAGATTCTTCAAGATAAAGGAATAGACGCAACGATTAAACTTTCAGAATCTCCAAATTCTAAAGTAATTGTAATTGGTTCTGGAGATAGTGGAATGCCACTTATCTTAGGAAATAATTAATTATAATTAAAAGTTAATTGATAGCCGCTTATACAAAGCGGCTATTTTTTTTTCTGATATTTGTTATATAAATTAATATTTACGTCTAAATTATAAAATCCATCATATGAAAATAGCCATTGTTTGTTATCCAACTTTTGGAGGAAGTGGAGTAGTAGCCACAGAGTTAGGAATTGCCTTAGCTGAGCATGGACATGAAGTTCATTTTATTACTTACAAACAACCGGTTAGATTAGAGTTATTGCATAGCCATGTTCATTATCATGAAGTTACAGTGCCTAGTTATCCGCTCTTTCATTATCAACCTTATGAACTAGCATTGTCTAGTAAATTGGTAGATATGGTAAAGCTTCATAAAATTGACCTTTTGCATGTGCATTACGCAATTCCTCATGCTTATGCGGGTTATATGGCTAAAAAGATGTTAGCTGAAGAAAACATTTGTATCCCAATGGTGACAACTCTTCATGGAACTGATATTACATTAGTTGGAAGCCATCCTTTTTATAAATCTGCTGTAACTTTTAGTATTAATAAAAGTGATATAGTAACTTCTGTTTCTCAAAGCTTAAAAGAAGATACACTTCGCCTTTTTGATATTAAAAATGAAATCAATGTAGTGCCAAATTTTATTGATGTTGAAAAACATGACAATCCTTTTACTGAATGTCAAAGAGATTTAATGGCGCACAAGGATGAAAAAATTATTACTCACGTAAGTAATTTAAGAGCTGTAAAACGAATTACAGATGTAATTGAAATTTTTAATCGTATTCAAAAAAATATGCCAGCTAAATTAATTATGGTTGGTGAAGGTCCAGAAAAATTACCAGCAGAAGAACTTTGTGAAAAACTAGGAATCGCTGAAAAGGTAATGTTTGTAGGTAATAGTCATGAAATTGATAAGATATTATGTTTCAGTGATTTATTTTTATTGCCTTCTGAGCATGAAAGTTTCGGATTAGCGGCCTTAGAAGCTATGGCCTGTGGAGTGCCAGTAATATCAAGTAATACAGGTGGAATACCAGAAGTTAATAAACAAGGAATTAGTGGATATCTAAGCGATGTTGGTAATGTTTCTGAAATGGCTGAAAATGCTATCTATATTTTAAGTGATGAATCAAGACTTTCAGAATTTAAGAAAAATGCTAAAAAATCAGCATTAGAATTTGACACAAAAAATATAGTTCCCCTTTATGAAGAACTATATGAAAAAGCTTTAAACGGTATTAATGTATAATTAAAATTGATATCGTATACCAAATGCGATATCAAAATCTAAATCATCTCTATAGTCACCAAAACCAAGTTCTGGTCTAAAGTCTAAGGAAATTATTATTGGCATATCAAAATTATATTCGATACCAATATCTCCTGCGATAAATAATGAAGTTTCATTGTCTGGATCTCCAGGAAAATCATCATCAAAAGAGGTGCTAACTAAACCACCACCAGCACCAGTATACCAATTTAAATTTCCATCTAATTTGAAAACCCATTGATAAAGACCTGTTAGTTTCAGTGCATTTACATCGTCTTTTGTTCTCCAAGCCAAACCAAACTCTAAACGGTTGTTTTCGCTTAAGCCTCTTTGGTAGTTTATTTCAGCGCCTATTCCATCATTATCTCCTAATCGCAATCCAATTGCATTGTCAGAGATTTTTTGTGCTTCAGCAGTTAAACTGAATGATAAAACAACTAT
>JGI24724J26744_10001895_pt1 | contig 14102 bp, 14 predicted proteins | sample Cruoilmetagenom7_FD_26744 | JGI IMG/M metagenome (IMG submission 26744)
GCGCTTTGGGCGTTTGCGTGGTGGTCACTGTCCATCAGTTACTGGCTGACCTTTGCAATTTCCCTTGTGAACGGGATTTTTGTAGTGCGGCTGTTTATCATACAACATGATGCGGCCACAGCTCGTATTTCAAAAACCGCACCTCTGGCGACTGGGTTGGCCGCGTGTTGGGCGTATTCACCGTCACCCCTTATGATGTCTGGAAACGGGCCCACGGCATTCACCACTCCACATCCGGCAATCTGGACCGTCGCGAGTTGGGCGATATCGACACAATCACCGTTGATGAATATATGGCCCTGTCGCGGATCGGCCGCTTTAAATACCGTTTCTACCGCAACCCGTTGATTCTGTTTTTAATCGGGCCGTCCTATGTATTTTTGCTGACCAACCGTCTGCCGATGGGCATGATGAAGGCCGGTGCGAAATACTGGGTTAGTGCGCTGGGCACCAATGCTGCAATTTTGGCGCTGCTTACGATCATCGTTTATCTGGGTGGATGGATGCCCCTGTTGCTGATCTTTTTGCCCAGCACGATCATGGGTGCCACCATAGGCGTTTGGCTGTTCTATGTGCAACACCAGTTCGAGGCCACCTATTGGGATCGCGACGAAGATTGGGATCTGCATACCGCAGCACTACACGGCAGCTCACACTATGTTTTGCCCGAACCGCTGCAATGGCTGACGGGCAATATCGGCATCCATCACGTGCACCACATTTATGCGCGCATTCCGTTTTACCGGCTCAAAGAAGTGCTGCGTGATTTCCCTGTGCTGAAAGACGCCCAGCGCCTGACGATCCGCGAGAGCCTGTCCTGCGTAAAGCTGCAGCTGTGGGACGAAAAGCGCCGCGAGTTGTTGTCTTACCGCCGCATGAAAGAGATTTACGGATAGGTTAAAGGCAACCATTCTGGCGAAAAACCCAAAGGCGCGCATTTCCCTGTGCGCCTTGTTTGCACTCATCCCTTAAGGGCTTGTGCTGTGGGCCGTTTCCCATAACATTGGCACCAGCAAACACTGGGGGCGGCATGACATATGTGATGGCTATAGACCAAGGCACGACATCTTCGCGGACAATCTTGTTTGACGGTGAAATGCACGTGGCCGCCAGTGCCCAAGAAGAATTCACACAGCACTTCCCCCGCTCGGGTTGGGTCGAACATGCACCGGAAGATCTGTGGCAAACAGTTGTGCGCACAGCCAAAGACGCGATGAAACAGGTCGGAACGACCGCCGCCGATATCGCGGCAATCGGCATCACCAATCAGCGCGAGACCACAATCATCTGGGACAAGGCGACGGGCGCGCCGATCCACAACGCCATCGTCTGGCAGGACCGCCGCACCGCCAGCATTTGCGACGCGCTCAAGGCGGCGGGCAAGGAGCCGATGATCACCCACAAAACGGGCCTGCTATTGGATCCGTATTTCTCTGGCACCAAGGTAAAGTGGCTGTTGGACAACGTCGCGGGGGCACGGGCGCGAGCCAAGGCGGGCGATTTGCTGATGGGCACGGTTGATTGTTATCTGATCTGGCGACTGACAGGCGGCAAAGTACATGCGACCGATGCCACTAATGCGGCACGCACATTGATGTATAACATCCGCGACGGGCACTGGGACGACGAGATTTGCACGTTGCTGGATGTGCCAATAACAATGCTGCCGGATGTGCGTGATTGTGACGGAGATTTCGGCCAAACCACGCCAGATCTATTTGGTGCGCCAATCGCCATTCGCGGGGTGGCGGGGGATCAGCAGGCCGCCACCGTTGGGCAGGCCTGTTTCAAACCCGGTATGATGAAATCCACCTATGGCACTGGTTGCTTTGCCCTGATGAACACCGGCGACACCCTGATCAGCAGCAAGAACCGCCTGCTGGGAACGATTGCTTATCAGTTTGACGGGGTCACAACTTACGCGCTGGAAGGCTCGATCTTTATCGCAGGGGCTGCCGTGCAATGGCTGCGCGACGGGTTGGGCATCATCAATCATGCCCCTGAAACCCAAGCGCTGGCTATGGCGGCTGATGCGGAACAAAACATAATGATGGTACCTGCCTTCACCGGCCTTGGTGCGCCCTATTGGAATGCAGATTGCCGTGGTGCCGTGTTCGGCCTGACCCGGAATACCGGCCCCGCCGAAATGGCCAAAGCCGCGTTGGAAAGCGTCGGCTATCAAACCCGCGATTTACTGGAGGCCATGCAGGCCGATTGGGACAGCCCCGGGGCTGCGGTTTTGCGGGTCGATGGCGGCATGACGGCCAGCGACTGGACCATGCAGTTTTTGTCGGACATTTTGGGAGCACAGGTGGATCGCCCAACCATTCTGGAAACCACAGCACTGGGCGTCGCCTGGATCGCCGGGATGAAGGCAGGAGTTTATCCGGTGATGACTGAATTCGCCGCAGAATGGGCGCTTGAGAGGCAGTTCGCGCCCAATATGACCACCTCCGACCGCGACATGAAATATGCGGCTTGGAAGCGTGCAATCGCTGCCGCTCAGGCTTACTAATGGGCAACATATCTACCCGATTTCGTGAACCATCTTGTATGCCTTCAACCGGCACTCTACATCCTTACTCATGAAGCAATTTATCCCACTTATAAAATCCGACCCTTTGGTGGCAGTCATCCGGCTATCTGGCGTCATCGCATCGGGCGGACGTGGCGCGCTGAATGACCAGATTTTGGGCCCCGTGATCGAAAAAGCCTTTAAGCGCGGCAAACCATCTGCCGTGGCGTTGGTGATCAACTCCCCCGGTGGCTCGCCCGTGCAATCCTCGTTAATCGGGGCGCGTATCCGGCGCCTGTCAGAAGAAAAAGACATTCCGGTGATCGCCTTTGTCGAGGACGTGGCCGCATCGGGCGGCTATTGGCTGGCCTCGGCCGCAGATGAAATCTGGGCGGACGAAAGCTCGGTTGTTGGCTCAATCGGCGTGATCTCGATGGGGTTCGGGTTTAACGAATTGCTTAACCGCCACGGGGTCGAGCGGCGCGTCTATACGGCGGGCAAATCCAAATCGATGCTGGATCCGTTCCAGCCCGAAAAACCCGCCGATATAAAACGCCTGAAGGGAATGCTGGAGCACATCCATGAGAATTTCAAAACCTGGGTGACGACGCGCCGTGCCGGAAAGCTGCCCGAGGGCAAAGACCTGTTCACCGGCGAAATCTGGGTTGGCAAGGTGGCGCAAGAGGTTGGCCTGATTGATGGCATCGGCCATCTGGTGCCCCTGATGAAACAACGTTACGGCGACAAAGTTCGTTTTGCCCGTTACGGTGTGAAACGGTCGATCCTGCAACGGTTTGGGGCACGTGCAGTGACCGACGCACTGGACGGTATAGAGGAGCGCGCCCATTTTGCGCGGTTCGGCCTGTAGATGATTATCAAAATTGTCAGCGTGTTTTTGATCGGCATGATGGTGCTCGCCATGTTTGGCAGGCTGCGCTATCCAGGCCAAAAACAATTGCAATCCAGAAAATGCCCGAAATGCGGGCGCTATCGCATCGGGCGCGGGCCCTGTGGTTGCGGCCACAATAAAAAGGGTTAACGGATGGATTGGGTATACACTGGCCTTGGGCTGGTCATATTGCTGTTGGCTGGCGACGCACTGGTTAAGGGGGCTGTGAATCTTAGCCTGCGGCTGGGAGTCCCTGCGCTGATCGTCAGCCTGACGATTGTGGCCTTTGGCACCTCGGCCCCTGAATTGCTGATTGCGATAGAGGCGATCATGGATGGCGCCCCCGGATTGGCGCTGGGCAATGTTGTTGGCTCGAACACCGCCAATGTGCTGCTGGTTTTGGGCATCCCCGCATTGATCGCCACCTTTCACACCTCCGAATGTGACACTCGGAAAAATTATCTGTTTATGATCTTTGCCTCGATCCTGTTTACGGCCATGTGTTTCCTTGGTCCGATCACGTGGGTGCATGGCTTGATCCTGCTGGCAGCACTCGGGTTCGTTTTGTCGGACGCCTTTATCGAGGCCCGCGCCCATCGCAAGGATAGCAAAGCAAACGACATCGAAGACATTGAGGGCGCCGACATGGATATGCCGTGGTGGCAGATCGGTGTTTTCATGGTGCTGGGGTTGATCGGCCTGCCGCTGGGGGCCAGCCTGTTGGTCGATGGCGCTGTGAATATCGCCACCGAATACGGCGTCAGCGAAACCGTGATGGGCCTGACATTGGTCGCCGTGGGCACATCGTTGCCCGAACTGGCCACAACCGCAATGGCGGCAGTGCGCAATCAGGCCGATGTGGCACTGGGCAATGTGATCGGGTCGAACATGTTCAACCTGCTGGCCATTATCGGCATCGCCAGCTTTGTTGGGGACATTCCAGTGTCCGATGGCATCCTTAGCTTTGACATCTGGGTGATGCTGGGAGCGTCAGCCTTGTTGCTCCCGTTTGTATTTTTCAAACAAATATCACCAAAGGCTGGGGCGTTATCTTGTCAGCGCTTTATGCAGCCTATGTGATCATTATTTTGGTGTAGCTCATGGACATGATAAAACACGCACTGGTTACAGGGGCGGGCATACGGTTGGGTCGCGCAATGGCGTTGTATTTAGCGCAGCGTGGCTATGACGTCGCAGTGCATTACGCCAGTTCCAAAAGCGATGCGACCTCATTGGTGAGCGAAATCGAGGCCTTGGGACAACGCGCTGTGGCTCTGCAAGCCGACCTGCTGGATGAGGACGCGGCTCAAGCCTTGATTGGGAGGGCATCGGATGCGTTGGGCGGGCCGCTAAGTTGTCTGGTCAACAACGCCTCGATCTTTGAGTATGACACGCTGGAAACGGCAACACTGGAAAGCTGGGATCGGCACATCGGGTCAAACCTTCGGGCCCCGTTTGTGTTGACGCAAAACTTCGCCGCCCAAGCACCAAAGGCAACGCCGGACGCAAACGGCGAGCCGGTCTCACAGGCGTTGGTGATCAATATGCTGGACCAACGAGTGCGCAAACTGACACCAGAGTTTATGAGCTACACAATCGCCAAGATGGGGTTGTGGGCCTTCACCCAAACCGCCGCCCAATCGCTGGCCCCCGACATCAGGGTCAATGCCATCGGGCCGGGCCCAACGATACGCGGCATTCGCCAATCCCGGCAACACTTTGACAATCAGCGCAAAAACGTGCCGCTGGGCCGTGGCGCAAACGCTGAGGACATCACCGCCGCCTTGGGCTATTTTCTGGACGCAATCGCCGTTACAGGGCAATTGCTCTGCGTTGATGGCGGTCAAAATTTAGCCTGGAACACGGCTGACATCCTTGGGGTTGAGTAGAAGAAATACAGCACAGTTGGCGTATCTTGAAAAACTTGTGCACTTTTGACTGTTAGATCACATAACTGTTACAGTTTTGTTAATGATTTCAATCATTTGGTGACGAGATATAAAAATTTACCGCAAAATCAATGCCTTACAATGCCGCCCAAAAAATAGGCAAACCAGCGAAAACGCGAGAAACAAAGGGAAAATTCGGCCTCTGGCAAAGTTACAGACAGGTTTATCCACAGATCTAGTGGAGATGTTTTCTATTGCGACAGAATAGATAAGGGTGCAGCAAGTCAAAGAATCACATCGGGGCGCTGAATGAGCGACGAGCAGAACGATAACGCAGAACAAACCACAGTCGTTGCGCCGGTGACTGGGCATGAACGAGTGCGCGGCTATCTAAAAACGCTGGACGGCAGTCCGGGGGTTTACCGGATGTTGGATGCGCAGGGGCGGGTGTTATATGTCGGCAAAGCCCGACACCTGAAAAAGCGGGTGTCGAATTACGCCAACCCGCGCGGCCACACAATCCGCATCCAACGGATGATCCACCAGACCGCCTCGATGATGTTTCTGACCACAAAGACAGAAACCGAAGCCCTTTTGCTCGAGCAAAACCTGATCAAGCAGCTAAAGCCGCATTACAATGTGCTGCTGCGCGACGACAAATCCTTTCCCAGCATCCTGCTTGCCAAAACCCACCCCTTTGCCCAGATCAAAAAGCACCGTGGGCGCAAGGGCGAGGCTGGCAGCTATTTCGGTCCCTTCGCCAGCGCGGGGGCAGTGAACCGTGTGCTGAACCAGCTGCAAAAGGTTTTCTTGCTGCGCAATTGTTCGGATTCGATGTTTTCCAGCCGCACACGACCCTGTTTGCTCTATCAAATCAAGCGCTGTTCCGGCCCCTGCGTGGGCCACATCAGCGAGGTGGATTATACCACGCTGGTGCATGACGCAGAACTGTTCTTATCCGGAAAATCGACCAAGGTGCAGGCCGAGTTGGCCGAGCAAATGCAACTGGCCAGCGACACGATGGAGTTCGAGCGCGCTGCATCCTTGCGGGACCGGATCAAGGCTCTGACCCAAGTGCAACAAGTGCAAGGTATCAACCCGCAAGGTGTGACCGAGGCCGACGTGATCGCCCTGCATATGGATGGCGGGCAGGCTTGTGTTCAGGTATTTTTCATTCGCGCCAATCAAAACTGGGGCAACAAGGATTTCTACCCGCGCACCGGCGCAGGTGCGGACGAGGCCGAGGTGCTGGAAGCCTTTGTTGGTCAGTTCTACGACAACAAACTGCCGCCGCGTTTGGTGCTGCTATCGAACCCGATTGAAAATGACGATCTGATGCAAGAAGCGCTGAGCCAAAAGGCGGATCGCAAGGTGAAAATCATCGTGCCTTTGCGCGGTGAAAAGGCCGAGCTGGTTGAAGGGGCTGTGCGCAACGCCCGCGAGAGTCTGGCGCGGCGGATGGCGGAAACCGCCACCCAAGCCAAGCTGCTCAAAGGCTTGGCCGAGGCCTTTGATCTGGACGGCCCGCCAAAGCGCGTTGAAGTTTACGACAACTCGCATATTTCTGGCACCCACGCTGTTGGCGCGATGGTGGTGGCCGGCCCCGAAGGCTATATCAAAAGCCAATACCGCAAGTTCAACATCAAGGGCGATGATCTGGTGGCCGGCGATGATTTTGGCATGATGAAAGAGGTTCTGGGNCGCCGTTTCAAACGGTTGTTAAAAGAAGACCCCGAACGAAAAAGNGAAANNTGGCCNGACCTTTTGNTGATTGATGGCGGGGCGGGACAGGTCAGTGCTGTGGCCGACATCATGCGTGAATACGGCGTCGAGGATATTGCGATGATTGGCGTTGCCAAGGGCGAAGACCGCGACGCTGGCAAAGAGGAATTTCACAGACGGGNCAAGCGCCCGTTCGCGCTGCGNCACAACGACCCTGTTTTATACTTTGTGCAACGGATGCGCGACGAGGTGCACCGTTTCGCCATCGGCACCCACCGCGCCAAACGCGCCAAGGCCATGGGAGAAACGCCGCTGGATGGGGTTCCTGGCGTAGGCGCAGCACGTAAACGGGCGTTATTGGCGTATTTTGGCAGCGCCAAGGCNGTCAGCCGCGCAGGCCTTGAGGATTTGAAAAAAGTTGACGGTATTTCCAACAGAATGGCAGAAACGCTCTATGACTTCTTCCATGACAAAGGCTGACGGGTTAAGGATGATCTTATGACATGGAACGTGCCAAACATTCTGACCGTGCTGCGCCTGCTCGCGGCCCCCGCTTTGGCGGTGATGTTTTTGTATTTCAACACACCTTGGGCGGACTGGTTTGCGCTGATCCTGTTTGTAACGGCTGCCCTGACAGATTTCCTTGATGGCTATCTGGCGCGGGCGTGGAAACAGGAAAGCAAATTCGGTGCTATGCTGGACCCGATTGCCGACAAGGCCATGGTCCTGATTGCGCTGCTGGTGATCATCGGATTTTCAGGCGTGAAAGCATGGATATTGCTACCCGCCACAATGATTTTCTTTCGCGAGGTTTTTGTTTCCGGCCTGCGCGAATTTCTGGGCGACAAGGCCAGCAAACTGAAGGTCACAAAGCTGGCAAAATGGAAAACCACGGCGCAGATGATTGCGATTGCGGTTTTGTTTTCGCAAGGGATTTTCGCNGACAAGTTTGTCGAGCTGACCGAGGCAATGGACGCNCNTATGATCGACGCCATTCTGATGGGGCAAATCGCAGACCTGAACGGGTTGGGCTGGATTCAGAAAGGCGCTGCCTTTAGTTATTATGGCGGCATCGCGCTGCTGTGGATCGCGGCGGCCCTGACACTGATCACCGGCTGGGATTACTTTGTGAAGGCGCTGCCGTTTCTAAAGGATGATAGCAAATGATCGATGTTCTCTATTTCGCATGGGTGCGCGAACGCATCGGCCTGCCAAAAGAACAGGTCGAAACAACAGCCACAACTGTGGCCGATCTGGTGGCCGAACTAAAGCAGCGCGAAGAGCGTTATGCGGCCGCGTTCGAGGATATTTCGGNGCTGCGGGTGGCTGTGGACCAAGAGCTGTGTGAATTCGACACACCGCTGGCTGGCGCACGCGAAGTTGCGTTTTTCCCGCCAATGACGGGTGGCTGATATGGCCGTCCGTGTTCAAGAGGCTGCCTTTGATCTGGGGGCCGAGGTGCAGAATTTTGCCGCAGGGCAAACCCAGGCAGGGGCCGTGGTCAATTTCACCGGCATTGTGCGCAACACAGCCGCTGGTGATCTGGACCGCATGGNGATCGAGCATTACCCCGGCATGACTGAAAATGCGCTGGCCGCAATTGACGCTGAAGCCATGACGCGCTGGAACCTGAAAGACAGCCTAATCATTCATCGCTTTGGCACATTGCACCCGAATGATATGATTATGATGGTGGCAACTGCTGCCCCTCACCGCGTCGATGCGTTTGAGGCCGCGCAATATCTGATGGATTACCTGAAATCCCGCGCCCCGTTCTGGAAGAAAGAATTCACCACAGACGGGGCTGAATGGGTCGATGCCAAGGATGCAGACGAGGATGCGCTCCTAAAATGGTAGGGTGCTATTATTGTCTGCTTATCTTTTCCACATAGGCGCGCAGTTCTTCTGCTTCTTGACGTGCCGCCCGCAATCCATCCATCGCCGCCGATAGCTCGGCCTCGGTTTGGGTTTGCTGATTTGTCATCTCTGCTTCGCGTTGCTGCAAATAGGTGATCGCCTGATCGCGNGTTTCTTCAGCCTCGTGCAGGGATTGGGCCATGTTGTCCAACTCACCCAAATCCGATTGCGAAACACGGGTGAACCTGTGCAACAACCAATGGGAAAACCAGCCCAGCACAAAAGCCACAAACAAGATAACCGCGATGGCTGTGATAAATTCAGTTCTGTTCATCGGGGGTCTCCGCCGTTTCAGTTTGGGGTGTGTCAGTGTCGGCCGCTTCTGTTTCTGCTTTTGCAGTCGACTCTTCCAATTGCTCTAGCGTCGTGGTTTCTTCTTCCCGCTTTTCCGGAACAATCAGAGTGAATTCAATCCGTCGGTTGGCTTCGCGGCCTTCCTCGGAATCATTGTCCGCAATCGGCGTTACTTCGCCATAGCCAATAGCCGTCAGGCCGGCGGTCAACACACGGCGAGCCATCAATCCTTGCAAGACCGCATCAGCTCGCGACTGGGACAGGGTCAGGTTCATTGTCTCGCGGCCCTGACTATCGGTATGGCCTGCGATCTCAATCTTGGCCCTGACACAGCCCTTCAGGATTTCGGCCAACCGGTCCACCACGGCGCGCCCGCTCGTGTCCAACTCTGCCGAGCCTGGATCGAAACTGATTTTACGCTCCGCAAGAACCGCATTGATTTGGTCAACACATTCGGCGGGCTTTAACAGCCCGGCAACCGGATCCAGCTTTTTCTCATAGGTGACGTCAATGCCGTAATCCTCGGAGGCACCCAGCTTTTCAGACAGCAGACGTGCAATGTTGGCGTTTGCATCAACGTTGCCGGTAACACCACGCACCTCGACATAGTTTTCCTGAACCACAACACTGCCCTGATTCAACTCGGCCAAGGCCTCGATCCCTGCCAGAACCCGCATCGGCCAACCGTGCGGCAACTCTTCGTCCAAACGGGTGGCCGTATAAACCGATGTGCTGCCAAACCTAGCCTGAGCATAGCTGTCAACCGCCGCGCGGGTGCGCGCATCGGTGACACGGCCGCGCAATTGCACCTGCCCTTCGGGGCTGCGGGTTGCGACAAATTCGGGCGGGCCAGCGCCATCGCCGGTGCCGTCAATGCTGACCGGTTCGGGCAATACCGAATGCAGTGAAAATACCTCTGGTAGCGCCGCTTCCAATTCGCCAACCACACGGTCAAATGTTGCGGGTGAAGTGGTATCAAGCGCAACAAGCGTGATGTCGGCATCAGAATAGGTGATCGTTCCGCCTCCCATATCCTTGAGGGCAGCAATACCGCTGGCAACCGCCGCACCCCACGACGGGGTTGGCACGCCCAGCCCAATCGTGCAGTCGGTTTGGCCTTCCAAACCAGCGGCAAGGGCGGCCTTGAGAATATTTGCATGGGATTTTTCGGAATCAACCGAGCAAGCATCAAATCGCGTGCCGTTGTCATCAATGATAAACCGCAACGTAAAGGGGGTGATCACAGGTCGCGGCGCGGTGATGTTGGTGATCAGTGTCAAACCCTTTGGTGCCGCTTGGGTAAGATCGGCCTCGATCTCGCGTTTTTCACCGATGCTGCTGGAAATAGCCGTGATCGCAACCCGCTTTGCGGTGATTGATATTTTGGATTTGGGCAGGTTGTACAAGGCATCCAATCCAAACCTTAGGGCGACATCCCATTTTACGGGCGCTGGATAGTTGGTCACATCCATCATGTCTGTGACCTGCTTGCCGCGCGTCAACTGCGTAATCGATCTAACGATTTCATCGCGGTCTGTGCTGGCCGGTATCAACCCGATAATCGTCACACCGGAATCATTTCGCAAAATCTCGACCGAAAATTCCGGCGCTTTGATCGCGGCCGCATCTATCACATCCATACTGTCGATAATGCGTTCGGCATCAACAATCGAGTTGGCAACGCTTAACGCCCGAAAACGCGTAGCCTCGTCAGCCGCTGTGCCCGTCAACTCGACCCGCAATCCGTCTATGTGCACCGACACCCAGCTGTGATCATTGGTCACCAGCGCATCTGTAACGGCCGCTAGGGATCGCTTTTCAACAAAGTCTGCTGCCCGCATAGCACCAAATGTGCTGGCGGCGCCCGCGATCAGGAACATTGCTATGATCGTAAGAGTTGAAGAAATGCGCATATCAGCTCTGGCTTTTCATAATTGTTTTCATATCTTTATGCCGCCTGCAGTCCAGGTTCAATCATAGGAAAAGGGCGGCGGCGGTAAATAGCGCAATAATCAGACCGGAATTACGATTTGCGCGAAAAAGCCGCAGGCAAACAGTGGCATCATCGGTGTCCAGCACCCGCATTTGCCACGCCAGATGCCAACCAAACGCCCACGGACCACCCAGTGCGACGACCATTACCAACGGATTCGGATTATCCGCCAGCGCCAGAATGATAGCAGCAGCCACCAGCACGACCGAAATAACCATGAAGGCCCGCAGCCACCTGTGGGAATTGGAGCCAAACAAACGCGCCGTGGATTTCACCCCGATCAGCGCGTCATCTTCGGTGTCTTGATAGGCGTAGATCGTGTCATAAAACAGCGTCCACGAAATTCCGGCTAAATACAGCAGCACAGCAGGCCATTCCAACTGCCCTGCATGCGCAACCCACGCCAGCAACGCACCCCAGTTAAACGCCAAGCCCAAAAATACTTGCGGCCACCATGTGAACCGCTTGGCAAACGGATAGATCACCACCAAAACCAGCGACCCTACGCCCAGCAAAATAGCATATGTGTTAAACGTCAGCAAAATACCAAAGGCGATCAGCGCTTGCAGCCCCATCCATGCGGCGGCCCCTTTGACGCTGACTTGGCCCGACGGGATTGGCCGCGAACGGGTGCGCTCAACCTGCCCATCATAGTTGCGATCCGTGATGTCATTCCACGTGCAGCCCGCCCCGCGCATCAGCCAAGCGCCCGCCGCACAAGCAATGATGATCCACAGATCAAATCGCGCGAAATTTCCGCCCGACAGCGCCGCCAGCAACACGCCCCACCAACAGGGCAACAGCAGCAGCCAGGTTCCGATTGGGCGGTCCGCCCGTGACAGACGTAAATAGGGCCGCGACCACGCGGGTGCCATGGTATCAACCCAGTTGCCTGTGACAGCATCAGAAACTTGTCCTGTCGGCTCTGGAATGTCTGGCGTATCGGGCATATGTTTCATCCATGAAAGAAGCAAAAATCAGGCTCTGTGTAACGCAGGCATTAGGTGCTGGGCAAACCATTCCTTTGCAGCAAAATCAGGCGCACTACCTTTTCGGGGTTATGCGGCTGAAAACGGGGGCGCGGGTGCTGTTGTTTAACGGTGTCGATGGCGAGTATCTGGCCGAGGTAACAGAGGCTGGAAAACGCAAGGGCATACTGAAATGTCTTGAGCAAACCCGCCCGTTGCAAATGCCGCCTGATTTGTGGCTGCTGTTTGCTCCGATCAAAAAGGCTCGCACGGATTTCGTTGTCGAAAAGGCCGCAGAAATGGGTGCGGCACTGATCATGCCAGTGCAAACCCGTTTCACCAATTCAGACCGCATTCGGCAGGACCGCCTGCAAGCCCACGCGCTTGAGGCCGCCGAGCAATGCGGCGGCACCTATGTGCCCGAAGTCACAGACATTCGCAAACTTGACGCGGTGCTTGCCGATTGGCCCACTGACCGCCAGTTGATATTCTGCGATGAGGCTCTAATCGGCGCAAAAGAGACCCTGNAAGCCGCATCCGACACGAAAAAATGGGCCATCCTGATCGGGCCCGAAGGCGGATTTAGCGACGAGGAACGCACACTTCTGTCGACCCTGCCCTTCGTCACCAAAATCAGCCTCGGCCCCCGCATTTTACGCGCCGACACCGCTGCNGTCGCCGCCCTAGCCCTGTGGCAATCTACACTGGGGGATTGGTAACATGACGGGTATGAATGGTTTCGTCAGGCCCGAAATGCGCACCCTGTTTTGGCGTTGGCGCGAAGTNGTGATCGGGCTTGCCATTCTTTTGTGGGGCGGCTGGTTAGCAGCCACATCCCTAGGGCTAATCGCCACCTTTGGCTGGCTCATCACCGCCGTGGGGGCCGTTTGGATATTCACCGGCGTTCAACGTGCGCGGTTTCGCATTGGCGATGGCGGGGCGGGCGTGGTGCAGGTGGATGAGCGCGAAGTGATCTATTTTGGCCCGTTAGAGGGGGGAACAATCTCAATTGAGGCTCTAACGCAGGTGGAATTGCACCCTTTTGAAGGGGACGCGCATCGTTGGTTGTTGATCGAGCCAAATCGCAAACCGCTGTTCATCCCGACCGATGCCGAGCATTCGGAGGATTTGTTCGATGCCTTCGGCGTGCTGGAAGGCTTTGAAACACAGCGCATGTTGCAAGCGCTCAATGCGTTGTCGCCTCACCCGATCGTGATCTGGCAAAAAGATACAAACAGGCTGCATTGACATCGCTCACATTTGCGCCCAACTCTGAATTCCAGTCATAGCGAACAGCAACGAGGCCCAGACCAATGTCCATTCCCCAATCCGGCGGCAGCGCCCCGATCCAAGATCATTCCGAACTGGCCCAGTATCTGGCCGACGGTTGCAAGCCAAAAGAAGACTGGCGCATCGGCACCGAGCACGAGAAATTCGGCTACTGCAAAGATACCCTTGAACCGCTGCCCTATGAAGGCACGCATTCGATCAAATCCGTGCTGGAAGGGCTGCGCGATCAGTTCANCTGGAAACCTGTTTTCGAGGCCGGAAATATCATCGGGCTGGAGAAAGACGGTGCCAACATCAGCCTTGAGCCAGGCGGCCAGCTGGAACTCTCGGGCGCGCCACTGGAAACAATCCACGAAACCTGCGACGAAGTGAATATTCACCTGCGCGAAGTGCAATCGGTCGCCGATGGCGCTGGCGTGCGGTTTATCGGTCTGGGCGCGGCACCTATCTGGACGCATGAACAGATGCCGATGATGCCCAAAGGGCGCTACAGGCTGATGACCGATTACATGGACAAGGTCGGCACCCACGGTAAACAGATGATGTATCGCACCTGCACGGTTCAGGTGAACCTTGATTTCGGCTCCGAAGCCGACATGGTGCAAAAGTTCCGCGTGGCCTTGGC
>JGI24724J26744_10001898_pt1 | contig 14083 bp, 12 predicted proteins | sample Cruoilmetagenom7_FD_26744 | JGI IMG/M metagenome (IMG submission 26744)
CAACGGGCAATTAATTGGGGCACACAAAGAACCCCGAACATAGGCACCTAAGTCAGGTTTCATACAGGCACCCGCTTTTATCTAACTAAAGATCCGGCGCGCGAGCGAGCAGACATCCCCCCAGATGGCACGCGCAGTTGGACAATTCCCCGGAGACGGGACGAGGGCGGCGGGTTGAGTAGTGGCAGCTAACTCAAGCCCGCCGTTTCCTTTTCTGGGAGCAAGTTTTTAAGGAGGCCGNAAGGCAGTGTCGGGAACGTTTAGAGGTGAAGCCCACAACAAAGTGGATGCTAAGGGCAGGGTGTCTATCCCCGCCCTGTTTCGCCGTGTTCTCGAGGCGGGCGATCCTGACTGGAAAGAGGGATTGAATCCGACAATNGTTATTGTTGCAGGCGGGGCTGGGCGAAGCCAGTTGGAATGTTTCACCGCAGAGGCGATTGCCGAAGTCGATAACAAAATCCGCAAAATGCCACGTGGCTCNAAAATGCGTATCGCCCTGCAGCGTTTGTATCACGCCGAGGCAATGACCACGTCTGTTGACGAAACGGGCCGTTTGGTTTTGTCCGCGAAATACCGCGAAAAGATCGGCCTGACCAAAGAGGCCTATTTCATCGGTAATGGTGACACCTTCGAGATCTGGAATCCGGAAACATATGATACTGAAATGTATAGCGGCCTGACGGCTGATGACGAGTTTGACCCCGATGCCGACCCATCCATCTATCTTGACGGTGACAAAGGGGAGTAGCCGATAATGCTTGCTCCTGACGCCCCCCATATTCCTGTATTATTGCGTCCGTTGTTGGCGGCAGTTGCGCCTGTGACGGGTCTGTGGCTGGACGGCACGTTCGGGGCGGGTGGTTATGCGCGCGGGCTGCTTGCAGCTGGTGCGGATCATGTAATCGGGGTTGACCGTGACCCGCTGGCGTTTGAGATGGCGGCGGATTGGGCGGGTGAATATGAGGGCAAATTATCCTTTTCGCTGGGCACCTTTAGCAAGCTAGACACCTATGCGGACACGCCTCTGGACGGTGTTGTGCTGGACCTTGGGGTCTCCTCAATGCAACTGGACCGCGCTGATCGCGGTTTTTCCTTTATGAAAGACGGCCCGCTTGATATGCGGATGAGCCAAACGGGCACGTCGGCGGCTGATCTGGTCAATACCGCCACCGAGGCCGAGCTGGCCGATATCATTTTCCAATACGGCGAAGAACGCGCCTCGCGCCGGATCGCCAAAGCTATTGTGGCTGCACGCCTTACGGCACCTTTCGAGACCACGTTGCAACTGGCCGATGTGATCGAGACCTGCCTGCCACGCTCGAAACCCGGTCAAAGCCACCCCGCGACCCGCACATTTCAGGCCATCCGTATTGCGGTGAATGATGAATTTGGCGAATTGCTGGCGGGGTTGCAGGCAGCGGAGCGGGCGCTGAAACCTGGAGGTAAACTGGCCGTCGTGACCTTTCATTCGCTTGAGGATCGCGTGGTCAAGCGCTACCTTGCGGCGCGTTCCGGTGGCGCGGGGCGGGCAAACCGATATGCCCCCGAAACAGCCGAGGAAAAACCACAGTTCAAGTTGATATCACGCCGCGCCATTGGGCCGGATGATGATGAGCTGGCCGAAAACCCACGTGCACGATCCGCCAAATTACGGGTGGCGATGCGCACCGAACATCCCTGTGGTGATATGCAGCGCACCGGGCTGGGAATGCCGAAAATTTCACTTAAGGATGACGCCAATGCGTAGTTTTTTCTATGTCCTCTCGGCGCTGGCCATTATCGGGCTGGCATTTTGGTCGTATCAGGAAAATTACAAAACCCGTGCCTCGCTAAAAGAGGTGTCAGGCTTACAATCCCAGATTGGCATTGCGCGTGAAAAACTGGCTGTGCTGCGGGCAGAGTGGGCCTATTTGAACCGCCCTGACCGGCTGCGCGAGCTGGCCGAAATTAATTATGACCGCTTGGGCCTGTTGCCCTTGTCCCCTGAACAATTCGGCCGGATCGATCAGGTTGCCTTTCCGGCCCCCGACCTTGGCCCCATAACCAACCCGGTTGATGTATCGGCTGATCTGGAGACAAACCAATGATCCGCACCCCTTTGCGCCCGCTGGCCCATATTCTAAAGGCTAGGGATTCTGGTGAAAACCCCGATGCGATTGAACGCGAGAACATCCGTGCCCGCCATGAAATAATGCGTGACAACTCCCGCATGCGTGCCGAAGGCCGCTTGTTGGTGCTGGGGGTGATTTTTGCCTGCGCTTTTGCCGTGATTGGCTTGCGGATGGGCGCATTGGCCGCAAGTGAGCCGCACGAGCCACGTGCTGCCGCCACGGGCGCCAGTATTACCGCTGGGCGAGCAGACATTCTGGATCGTAACGGTCGGATTTTGGCCACCAATTTGACCACCCACGCCCTATACGCACAGCCGCCCTACATGATCGACAAGGTCCGCGCCGCCCGCGAACTGGTGTCGATTTTCCCCGATCTGGACGAGGAAAAGCTGGTGCGCCAATTCACCGGCAGCCGTAAATTNATCTGGATTCGCAAGAAGATAAGCCCCGAGCAAATGCAGGCTGTGCATGACATCGGCGATCCTGGCCTGATGTTTGGCAGCCGTGAAATGCGTCTCTANCCGAACGGCAAACTGGCAGCACATATTCTGGGCGGAGCCTCTTTTGGCCGCGAAGGGGTGCAATCGGCCGAAGTGATTGGCACGGCGGGTGTTGAAAAATCCTATGATGATTATCTGCGCGACCCAACGCTGGATGGACAGCCGCTGCAACTGTCCATTGATATGACCATTCAGGCTGCCACCCGCGAGGTGCTTTGGGGGGGAATGAAACTGATGAACGCCAAAGGCGCTGCCGCCGTATTGATGGATGTGCATTCCGGCGAAATTATTTCGATGGTCAGCCTGCCTGATTTTGACCCAAACAGCCGCCCGCATGTGTTAACCGAAGGCGATGCCGCTGACAGCCCGCTGTTTAACCGTGCGGTTCAGGGGGTTTATGAATTGGGTTCGGTGTTCAAGGTTTTTACCGCAGCACAAGCGCTTGAGACCGAGTTGGTCAATCCGTCAACCATGATCAATACCAAAGGCCCGTTGCGCTGGGGCAAATACCGCATCCGCGATTTTCACAACTACGGCGCGCAGCTGTCGATGACCGATGTAATCGTCAAATCTTCGAACATCGGTACTGCCAATGTGGCGGTCAAAATTGGCGTCAAACGGCAGCAAGAATTTCTGGAGTCGCTCGGGTTGTTAGAAGCCACGCCCGTTGAATTGATCGAGGCTAAAGGCGCGAAACCGCTGCTACCGGTAAACTGGTCGGAACTGTCGACCATGACAATTTCCTATGGTCACGGGCTGTCGACCAGCCCGCTGCATTTGGCCACCGCATATTCATCATTGCTAAACGGCGGTTACCGCGTCAAACCGACCTTGCNGCGCCAAAACGGTTCGCGCAAAGGTGCTGCCGTTATTTCGGAACGCACCTCGGTGCAACTGGGCACGATGTTGCGCCAAGTTGTGGTGCGCGGCACGGCATCCTTTGGTGAAGTCGAGGGGTATGCGGTCGGTGGTAAAACCGGCACCGCCGACAAGCCAAAACCAAGCGGCGGGTATTACAAAGACAAAGTGGTGGCCACTTTTGCTTCGGTGTTTCCGGCCCATGATCCAAAATATGTGTTGGTCGTCACGCTGGATGAACCGGTCGAGACATCCGGCAGCAAACCGCGCCGCACAGCAGGCTGGACATCGGTTCCGGTGGCTGCCGAAATTATCCGGCGCGTCGGTCCCTTGCTTGGGTTACGTCCAGAGGTTGAGCCTTTGCACCCAACTGGGGTAACACTCACCAGCAACTGANTTTGAACGCGGGCGGGGCATATGGCGCAAACTGCAGAAACAACCACACTGGCAGACCTCGGACTGCGCAGCCTTTCCGGGAAAAATGTTGAAATNACNGGCATTTCTGTTGATAGCCGCGATGTGAANCCGGGCTATTTGTTTGCCGCTATGCCNGGNGTCCGGGTGCATGGTGGTGAATTTATCCANTATGCCCTGCGCCAAAAGGCTGGTGCNATTCTAACCGACAAGACCGGAGCGGCCCTTGCTGCGGATGAAATTGCGGCCGCAAATGTACCGGTGGTGATCGCCGAGGATCCGCGCCAGACGCTGGCCTATGCCGCGGCTCTGTGGTTCGGCGCACAGCCCGAATATATGACGGCGGTGACCGGCACCAATGGCAAAACATCCGTGTCCACCTTTGTGCGTCAAATCTGGATTGCGATGGGTATCAAGGCCGCCAATCTGGGCACCACAGGGGTCGAGGGTGCCTATACGGCCCCGCTGAACCACACCACGCCTGAACCGATCACTTTGCACCGTGTCTTGGCTGAAATGGCCGGCGCGGGGGTGACGCATGCAGCGATGGAGGCATCTTCTCACGGGTTGGAACAACGCCGTCTTGACGGGGTGCGTTTAACGGCGGCAGGGTTCACCAATTTTAGCCAAGACCATCTGGATTACCACAAAACATTCGAAGATTATTTCAACGCCAAAGCCGGTCTGTTTTCGCGCGTATTGGGCGAGGATGGCACCGCCGTCATCAACATGGATGACCCCAAAGGCCCCGTGATGGCGGGCATCGCTCGCGACCACGGCCAGCGGTTGATACGGGTCGGTAAATCCGCGGATGCCGATTTACGCATGATCGGCCAGCGGTTTGATTCAACGGGGCAGGATTTGCGTTTTGAATGGCAGGGCAAGGTGCATCAGGCGCGGCTGGATTTGATCGGCGGTTTTCAGGCCGAGAACGTGATGGTGGCGATGGGGTTGGTGATTGCTTGCGGTGGCGACCCTGCTGAGGTGTTCGACACCCTGCAAGAACTGACCACCGTGCGCGGCCGTATGCAACTGGCCGCCACCCGCGACAATGGGGCTGCGGTGTTTGTTGATTTTGCCCATACGCCGGACGCTGTTGCAACCGCGCTCACCGCGATGCGCCCGCATGTCATGGGGCGTTTGATCGTGGTGTTGGGGGCGGGCGGTGACCGTGACCCGGGTAAACGCATTTTGATGGGGCAGGCGGCGGCAAAACATGCTGACGTGGTGTTTGTGACCGATGACAATCCGCGCTCCGAAGTGCCCGCCGACATTCGCTCNATGGTGATGGCGGGTTGCCCCGAGGCCACCGAAGTTGGCGACCGCGCCGAAGCGATTTTGCGCGGGGTTGATGCGTTACAGGCGGGGGATGCTTTGTTGATTGCGGGCAAGGGGCATGAAACCGGCCAAACCGTTGGCCATGATGTGTTGCCGTTTGATGATGTGGAACAGGCAAGCGTTGCTGTTGCGGCACTTGAGGGGCGGTTGGCATGACTATTTTATGGACGTCTGAGGATGCGGCCAAGGCCACTGGCGGGCAGGTGACCACGCCGTGGCAGGCCTCGGGCCTTTCCATCGACACCCGCTCTATTGTGGCGGGCGACTTGTTTGTGGCGCTCCAGGATGTCCGCGATGGTCATGATTTTGTGGCGCAGGCGCTGGAAAAAGGGGCCGCCGCCGCGCTGGTGTCGCGCATCCCCGATGGTGTCGCGCCGGATGCGCCGTTGTTGGTTGTGCCGGATGTGTTGCAAGCGCTGGGGGCGATGGCGATTTTTGCCCGCACCCGCACCAAGGCACAGGTGGTGGGGGTCACCGGATCGGTCGGTAAAACCTCAACCAAGGAAATGTTGCGCAGTGTTTTGGCCCGCCAAGGCCATGTGTTTGCCGCCGAGAAAAGTTTCAACAACCATTGGGGCGTGCCACTGACATTGGCTCGTATGCCTGCGGACGCCGATTTTGCTGTGATTGAAATAGGCATGAATCATCCCGGCGAAATTGCCCCACTTGCCAAATTGACCCGCCCGCATGTGGCGATGATCACCACCGTTGCAGCCGCCCATATGGAGGCCTTTGACNGCATCGAGGGTATAGCCGCCGAGAAGGCCGCTATTTTTAGCGGGTTGGAGCCAAATGGCACCGCCGTGGTGAATGGCGATCTGGACACCAGCCCGATTTTGATCAAGGCAGCAAAGGCCATCGGTGCCACCTGCACGACTTTTGGGCAAAATGACACCAACACTGACCAGTTAATTGATGTGCAATTGGCCCAGAACACCACCGTGGCCCGTGCCACTCTGGACGGCACGCCAGCCCTGTTCAAAATTAGCAGTCCGGGCCAGCATTTTGCGATGAATGCGCTTGGGGTGTTGGGGGTCGTGCGCGCGCTTGGTGCGGACGTCGCACTGGCTGCCAATGACATGGCCCACTGGCTGCCCCCCGCCGGGCGCGGCACCCGCGAGGTGATCGTGCTAGATGCTTCTGAGCCGGATCAATCGGTGATCCTGATTGATGACGCCTATAATGCCAACCCGACCTCGCTGGACGCGGCCCTGAACGTGCTGGCGGCCAGTGCGCCCACTGATGGGTTGGGACGTTTGCATTCGGGACGGCGCATTGCCATTCTTGGTGATATGTTGGAGCTTGGCGGAGATGAATTGTCGCAACACGCCGAATTTGCCAACCATCCGACGCTGGAGGCAATCGACTTGATCCACTGTTGTGGCCCCCTGATGCGCAGCCTCTGGGAGGCGTTGCCGGACCACAAAAGGGGGAAGTGGGCGGAAAAAGCACAAGATATTGCGGTTATTGCCCACAGCCTGCTAGACGCGGGCGATGTGATTTTGGTAAAGGGGTCTCTAGGATCCTACGTTAGCGTGATTGTTACATCAATCCGCAAACTCGACCAAACAAGCGAGACAAAAATATGACAAAGGTGCAGTGTAAATGCTTTTCTGGTTAACCGAGCTTTCAGACGGCGGAGATTTTTTCAACCTATTCCGGTATATCACAGTGCGGTCGGGCGGCGCGTTTTTCACGGCGCTTGTGTTTGGCTTTATCTTTGGGCAACCGCTGATCAATCTGTTGAAGCGCAAACAAACCAACGGCCAACCGATCCGCGAAGATGGCCCGCAAAGCCACATTCTGGAAAAGGCTGGCACCCCGACAATGGGCGGTGTGCTGATCCTTGGGGCGCTGACGGTTTCGTCGTTACTGTGGGCGCGTTTGGATAACCCTTATGTCTGGATGGTACTGTTTGTCACCTTGGCCTTTGGTGCCATCGGGTTTGCCGATGATTACGCCAAAGTCAGCAAGAACAATACCAAAGGCGTTTCTGGCAAAATCCGGTTCGGTCTGGGGCTGTTGGTTGCCGCGATTGCGGGCTATTGGGCGGCGGCATATCACCCTGACGCGTTGGCCTACAAATTGGCGCTGCCGGTATTCAAGGATACGCTGATTAACCTTGGATATGTGTTTATTCCATTCGCGATGATCGTGATCGTTGGCTCGGCCAATGCGGTCAATCTGACGGACGGGTTGGATGGTTTGGCGATTATGCCGGTGATGATTGCAGCGGGCACACTTGGTGTGATTGCCTATGCAGTTGGGCGCGTCGATTTTACCGAATATCTGGACGTGCATTACGTGCCCAACACTGGCGAGCTGTTTGTCTTCACCTCGGCGCTGATTGGCGGCGGGCTGGGCTTTTTGTGGTATAATGCGCCCCCTGCGGCGGTGTTCATGGGGGATACAGGGTCACTTGCTTTGGGTGGAGCACTAGGGGCGATTGCAGTTGCCACCAAACACGAGTTGGTGCTGGCGATTGTTGGCGGTCTTTTCGTGGCCGAAGCACTGTCGGTTATCATTCAGGTGCTATACTATAAGCGAACTGGCAAACGGGTGTTCCTGATGGCTCCGATCCACCACCATTTCGAGAAAAAGGGCTGGGCCGAACCACAGATCGTGATCCGGTTCTGGATCATCTCGCTGGTGCTGGCACTGATTGGTTTGGCGACGCTGAAGGTGCGCTAGGCTTGGCCCCCGAAACAGGGTTTAAACCTAACATAAAAGGGCAACGCGATGATCCCCGTTCAAGGATATACTGGTAAGAAGGTGGCCGTGCTGGGCCTTGGGCGCTCTGGTCTTGCGGCCGCGATTGCGCTGGAGGCGGGCGGTGCTATTCCCGTGGTTTGGGACGACAACGAGGCGGCCCGTGCGGCGGCCGAAAAACAGGGCTACCCCGCCACCGATCTGCGCAAAGCAGGTGTTTGGGACGACATTGTCAGCCTGATCGTTTCGCCGGGTATTCCGCATCTTTATCCCGCGCCCAATCCGGTGATCCGTAACGCGACCATGGCGGGCGTTCCGGTGGACAACGACATCGGCTTGTTCTTTCAATCCTTTGCCACAGGCGAATGGGACGGTTTTGATGTCACGCCGCGCGTTGTCGCGATTACTGGATCAAACGGCAAATCCACCACCGCCGCGCTGATCCACCACATTCTGCAACACGCGCAACGTCCGAGCCAATTGGCCGGTAACATTGGTCGCGGGGTGCTGGATATTGACCCCGCCCATGACGGCGAAGTTGTGGTGTTGGAGTTGTCCAGCTACCAAACCGAACTGGCCCGTTCCTTGACTCCCGATGTGGCTGTGTTCACCAACCTTTCGCCTGATCATCTGGGGCGGCACGGTGGCATAGGTGGCTATTTCGCCGCCAAACGACGCCTGTTTGCCGAGGGTGGACCAGATCGCGCTATCATCGGTGTGGACGAAGACGAGGGGCGGTTTTTGGCCGGACAATTGTCTGAGGGTGCGGCTGATGACCGGGTGATCCGGATTTCGGTTGAGGGCAAACTGACTGGCCCCGGATGGTCGGTGTTCGCGCGCAAGGGGTTTCTGTCGGAATACCGAAAAGGGCGGCAAGTGGGCTCGATTGATCTGCGCAAAGTTGCGGGGCTGCCAGGGGCGCACAACCACCAAAACGCCTGTGCTGCTTATGCGGCGGTGCGCTCGCTTGGTCTTGCGCCTAAGGTGGTCGAGGCGGCGTTTCACACTTTTGCAGGACTTGCCCATCGCAGCCAGATCGTTGGCACCGCAAACGGTGTGACCTATGTGAATGACAGCAAAGCCACCAATGTAGACAGTGCTGAAAAGGCGTTGCAGGCTTTCAATAACATCCGTTGGATTGCGGGCGGGCAGGGCAAGCGAGGCGGGATCGAGAGCCTTGCCGGGCATTTGGGGAATGTGACCAAAGCCTATCTGATCGGGGCTTCGGCTGCGGAATTCGCCAGCCAATTGGGCGACACGCCTTATGAGATTTGCCAGACTATGGAGCGGGCCGTTGCGGCGGCTGCAAAGGACGCGGTTGAGGGCGACACCGTGTTGCTGGCTCCGGCGGCGGCCAGTTTTGACCAATATNCGGACTTTGAGAAACGNGGCGAGGATTTCACCGGTTTGGTGCAGGCGATCCTGTAACCCCACCACGTCCTGGCAAAAAAGGCCCGCCAATTATGGCGGGTCTTTTCACAGTCTTTTCGACTGGATCGTATTGTAAGCAGTGTTTCAACCGACGCAATTGGTCAGTGAGGATTGTACCAATTTTGGGCTTGGTCTTTCTGGTGGTCGCGTTAAGGTGCCAAGTATTATTAGTGAGGAATTATTATGACCTTATTCAAATCCATTGTAACAGCTTTTTGTGTTTCGTCGGCTTTTCTAGCGCCCCCACTTGCCGCGCAAACTACAGGAAACACCACAGAAACAACAACTGGCACCAGCATCCAGATTAACCCTTTGACGGTCAAAGGTCTGGTGGTTGGCAAACGTATGTCAATCGGCGCGGATTTTGCAGCTGAGCATAATATCGCGGTGCCGATCCCGTTCAGTTTTACAATCCCCACCGACCGCACGAAAACCATTCGGGTTGAACCAGCCCCGGGTGGCAGTGGCATTTACAAGGTTAATTTTGCCACCGACGATGTGAAATTGAAATCCAGCTTGCAATTGGTGCCGATCACCATTCCGACGGGCGATGATGCCGCACGAAAACAGAATCTGGCCAAAATCGCCAATCAGGCATTCGCGGCCTCGGTGCCTGATCTGGACAAGGCCCAGATTGATGTGGTCCGCCAGACCGAAATCGGCCCCTATCTGGCGATCGAGGCGCTGGGGCGATACGATGGCGGGGCTGACGGGGTTGTGGCCCTGCGGGTGGTCGCGATTGTCGGGCCAGACAGTGCCCACGGGTTGGTTGGGATCATCAACGCCCTGCCCAAAAACGCGGGCATGAGCAAGGTGGGGGATATTTTGGGTGTTGATGGCTCGCGGGCGTTGGGGACGCTGCGGTTTGACTGGAGCGAAACCAATTAGATCGGTTTTGTTCTAACGGTTGGCGTTGATTGCCATCGCGGCGGCCCAACCCGANGACCAGGCCCATTGGAAGTTATAGCCGCCCAGCCANCCNGTCACATCCACCACTTCACCGATGAAATATAGACCGTCGACCGCCTTGGCTTGCATGGTTTTGGATGATAGCGCGTCGGTGTCGACCCCGCCCAAGGTGACTTCGGCGGTGCGATANCCCTCGGTGCCAGCGGGGTGCAATTCCCATGCCGTGATTGCTTGGACCACTTTGGTCAGCGCCGCGTCTGAATGGTCTGCCAGTTTGCCGCCCCACCCGTTTAGGTCCGCTAGGTAGGCCACCAGTTTCTTTGGCAACCATTCTGCTAGATTGGTGGTGATGTCGCGGCGCCCCGAAATTTGGCGCTCGGCGCGTAATTTTTCCAGTAAATCACCCTGAGGCCACAGGTTCAGAGTGATTGGCATGCCTTCAACCCAATAAGAGGAGACCTGCAAAATCGCGGGGCCGGACAACCCGCGGTGGGTGAACAACACAGCCTCATCGAATGATGCGTCGCCACAGGACACGCGCGCGTCCACAGCGACGCCAGCCAACGGCACGAACATCTCGCCAAAGGTCAGCGGCACCAGCCCGGCGCGGGTTTCAACCAAAGGCAGGCCAAATTGCTGGGCGATCTGATACCCTAGGCCGCTGGCCCCCATTTTAGGGATCGACTTGCCACCACAGGCCACCACGAAATTGCGCGCTTGCAATGTCTCGCCATTGTCCAAGGTCACGGTGAACCCTGTCCCGGATTTTTTTACCGACGCAATTGAGGTGCGCAGGCGGATGTCTGCCCCACCCATTTCAGCCTGCAACATGGCGATGATCTCTTTGGCCGAGCCATCGCAAAATAGCTGGCCCAGCGTTTTTTCATGATAACTGATGCCATGCCGCGTCACCATTTCGATAAAATCCCATTGGGTATAACGGCTGAGTGCCGATTTCACGAAATGCGGATTTTGCGAGATGAAATTCGCAGGTTCAGCGCCCATATTGGTGAAATTGCAGCGCCCACCACCCGATATGCGGATTTTCTCGCCAACCGCGCGGGACTGATCCACCAGCAACACGCGTCCGCCAGCATGTGCCGCGCACATCATGCCCGCAGCACCTGCGCCCAGGATGATGGTGTCATATGTGGTTACTGAAGTGTTCATTCCCCTGATGAACACGATCAGCAAAAAGACGCAAGCCTTTGTGAGCAAGGGGCTAGCGCTATGCGTTTGCTTGCGCTAATGTGTTAGGGAGATCCGGTAAACGGACGATGACAGAGGCAGTTAGGCGGTATCCCATGACGGTAATGGCACATGGTGCAATTCCGGTTCGCAGTAGCGATCCAATTTTGCCGCGTTGGTGGCAGACAATTGACAAATGGTCGCTCAGTTCGGTCCTTTTGCTGTTTGGTATTGGCATTTTGCTGGGTCTTGCGGCGTCTCCGCCGTTGGCGGCCAAAAACGGATTTTCCGATTTTCATTATGTGCAACGCCAAGCCCTGTTTGGTGGCATTGCGTTGGTGGTGATGTTTGTCACCTCGATGATGGCCCCCTCATTGGTGCGCCGGTTGGGGGTGCTTGGGTTTTTGGCGGCCTTTGCAGCGCTGGTTCTGCTGCCGGTTTTTGGCACGGACTTTGGCAAAGGGGCTGTGCGCTGGTACTCGCTGGGGTTTGCATCGGTTCAACCGGCCGAATTTTTGAAGCCCGGCTTTGTGATTGTCGCTGCTTGGCTGATGTCCGCCAGTTTTGAGATCAACGGGCTGCCAGGTAAATTATATTCCTTCATCATCGCAGTCACGGTGGTTGGATTTTTGGTGATGCAGCCCGATTTTGGTCAGGCCGCCTTGGTGCTGTTTGGCTGGGGTGTGATGTATTTTGTGGCTGGTGCGCCACTGTTTTTATTGATCGGTATGGCGGGGTTGGTCGTTTTTGGCGGCTCGGTTGCCTATAATAATTCCGAGCATTTCGCGCGCCGTATTGACGGGTTCCTGTCTGCCGATATTGATCCGACCACCCAGATGGGATACGCCACCAACGCCATTCAGGAGGGCGGATTTTTCGGGGTCGGTGTCGGTGAGGGGCAAGTGAAATGGTCACTGCCTGATGCGCATACAGATTTTATCGTTGCAGTCGCGGCAGAAGAATACGGGCTGATCTTGGTGCTGGCGATTATCACGCTTTACCTAGTGGTCACGGTGCGATCTTTGTTGCGTCTGATGCGCGAGCGTGACCCGTTTATCCGGCTGGCTGGCACCGGTTTGGCCTGCATGTTTGGGGTTCAGGCCATGATTAACATGGGGGTGGCGGTGCGTCTGCTGCCTGCCAAAGGCATGACGCTGCCTTTTGTGAGCTATGGTGGTTCGTCCCTGATCGCGGGCGGCATTGCAGTTGGCATGTTGCTGTCCTTTACCCGTACCCGCTCCCAAGGCGAGGTGAGCGACCATTTTGCACGACGGGGGCGTTAGACTATGACCAAAGCACCTTTACTGATTATCGCAGCTGGCGGCACCGGCGGGCATATGTTTCCAGCCCAAGCTTTGGCTGAGGCTATGTTGCGCAAAGGTTGGCGGGTGAAGCTGTCAACCGATGCCCGTGGCGCGCGCTATACCGGCGGTTTTCCGCATGTGGTTCAGGTCGAGCAAATCGCATCGGCCACATTCGCACGTGGTGGTATTCTGGCCAAACTTCTGGTGCCGTTTCGGGTGCTGGGTGGCGTCATCGGGGCGATGTTCAAAATGTTTCGCGACAAACCGGCGATGGTTGTTGGCTTTGGTGGTTATCCGTCAATTCCTGCTGTTTGTGCTGCTTGGATATTACGCCGTCCACGGATGCTGCACGAACAAAACGGGGTGCTGGGCCAGGTGAACCAGTTGTTTGCCAAACGGGTCAATGCGGTGGCCTGCGGCACATGGCCGACGAGCCTGCCGGAGGGGGTGAAAGGCGAATTTACTGGCAATCCGGTGCGCCGTACGGTTTTGAAACGGGCTGGATCAGGCTATATTTCACCCGGTGATTATCCGATGTCGTTACTTGTGATGGGGGGCTCGCAAGGCGCGCGTATCCTGTCGGATGTGGTCCCCGAAGCCATCAAAAGCCTGCCCGCCGAGATGCGCAGCTATCTGCGGGTCTCGCATCAGGCCCGCGAGGAAGATCACAACCGCGTTGATACATTTTACGCCAGCCACGGCATTGCTGCCGAAGTCAGACCGTTCTTTGACGACGTGCCGCGCCGGATGAGTGAGGCACAATTGGTGATCAGTCGGGCGGGGGCTTCCTCGGTCGCCGACATCGCTGTGATTGGACGCCCGTCGATATTGATCCCTTATGCCTATGCCACCGGAGATCATCAAACCGCCAACGCCCGCGGGCTGGTCGATGCCCAAGCGGCCATCCTGATCCCCGAATCCCAACTGGACGCAGCCTCACTTGGGGCACAAATCGAAGCGATCCTTGGCAACCCGCCCGCCGCCCTCCAGATGGCGCAGGCTGCCCTATCATGTGGCCGTCCGGATGCGACCGAACGATTGGTCGAAATGGTCGAGACCAACGCTGACACAGGACAAACCCCATGAACGCAGACGCAACCAAACTCCCGCTTGATGTCGGGGCCATCCATTTTGTCGGCATCGGTGGCATCGGCATGTCGGGCATCGCCGAAGTGTTGTTGAACCACGGCTATCAAGTGCAAGGCTCGGATTTAAAGCGCAGCAAAATCACGGATCGTCTGGAAAAACTGGGTGCGACAGTTTTTGAAGGTCAAAATGCCGCCAATCTGGAAAACGCCCATGTGATGGTGATTTCCTCAGC
>JGI24724J26744_10001901_pt1 | contig 14074 bp, 11 predicted proteins | sample Cruoilmetagenom7_FD_26744 | JGI IMG/M metagenome (IMG submission 26744)
GAAACGATTAAAGTGATCAGTAAATAAACAAAACATTATGAGCAAAGTTGGTATTATTATGGGAAGCACAAGCGATTTACCTGTGATGCAGGAAGCAATCGATGTACTTAAAGGGTTTGATATTGAAGTTGAAGTGGATATTGTTTCTGCGCATCGTACTCCTGAAAAACTTTTTGATTACGGAAAAAATGCTCATGAAAGAGGTTTTTCTGTTGTAATTGCTGGTGCTGGCGGTGCTGCACATTTACCTGGAATGATTGCATCACTTTCTCCACTTCCAGTAATTGGTGTTCCAGTGAAATCTAGGAATTCGATTGATGGATGGGATTCTGTACTATCAATTCTTCAAATGCCAGGAGGAGTTCCTGTCGCTACAGTTGCGCTTGATGGAGCTAAAAATGCAGGTATTCTAGCAGCTCAAATTATTGGATCAAGTGACAAATGTGTTCTTGATAAAATTTTAGCCTATAAAGAAGGATTAAAACTAAAAGTTATTGAAGGCGCTAAAAACATTAATAAATAAAATTAATACACTACATAATTAATGAACCCATTATTATCACGCTTTGAGCATGCTCCGTTTTCTGCAATTAGAAATACCGATTATCTACATGCAATCAAAGAACTAATTACACTTACAAATAAAGAAATTGAGAAAATCACAAACAATAGTGAGGCTCCTTCTTTTTCAAATACAGTAGAAGCATTAGATTATACTGGCATACAATTAGATCGTGTGACAAGTATATTCTTTAATTTGAATAGTGCTGAAACGAATGATGAAATCCAACAAATTGCACAAGANGTTTCTCCNNTACTNTCAGATTTTAAAAACGATCTTCTTTTAAATGAAGNATTGTTTCAAAGAGTAAAAGAAGTTTATAATCAAATAAATAACCTTGACTTATCTCAAGAACAGAAAACACTGTTAGACAATCAATACAAAGGATTTTCAAGAAACGGTGCCAATCTTTCAGAAGAAAAAAAAGAAACATTACGTAAAATAGACACTGAACTTTCAAAACTTAAACTCACTTTTGGAGAAAATGTCTTGGCTGAAACCAATGCATTTGAAATGCATATTACTAATGAAAATGATCTTTCTGGTTTACCAGATGGAGTTAAAGAAATGGCTGCTTTAACAGCCAAAGAAAAAAATAAAGAAGGTTGGGTTTTCACTTTAGATTACCCTAGTTATGTTCCTTTTGTAACCTATGCAGATTCAAGAGACTTACGTAAAAAAATGTCATTGGCTTTTGGTTCGAAAGCGTTTCAAAATAATGAATTTGACAACCAGGAAAATGTTTTAAAGATTGTAAACCTACGTCATCAAAGAGCTGAATTATTAGGCTACGATTCTCATGCGCATTTTATTTTAGAAGAACGTATGGCCAAAACAGCCAAAAACGTATTCGATTTTTCAGAAGAATTATTAGAAAAAGCGAAGCCTGCTGCATTAAATGAATTTAATGAGTTAGAGTCATTTGCAAAAGAATTAGATCAAATTGATCATCTTGAAAAATGGGATGGTGCATATTATTCAGAAAAATTAAAACAAAAACTTTTTAGTTTAGATGACGAATTGCTGAAACCTTATTTTAAACTTGAAAATGTAATTCTGGGTGTTTTTACCGTTGCTAATAAATTGTTTGATTTAAATTTTGAAGAAATAAACGATATCGACAAATATCATGAAGATGTAAAAACATATCGAGTGACAAACAACGAAGGTGATTTAGTGAGTACTTTTTATGCAGATTTTCATCCTAGAGTAGGAAAACGTGGAGGTGCATGGATGACATCTTACAAACCTCAATACATTCAAAATGGAACCATGGAACGCCCACATGTTTCAATTGTATGTAATTTCACAAAACCTACCGAGAGTAAGCCTTCTTTACTTACGTTTAATGAAGTAACTACTTTATTCCATGAATTTGGTCATGCCTTACATGGTATGTTGGCAAATACAACTTATAAAGGCTTATCTGGAACTAGTGTGTTTTGGGATTTTGTTGAGTTACCAAGTCAAGTATTAGAGAATTGGTGTTATGAAAAAGAAACACTTGAGCTTTTTGCAACTCATTTTGAAACTGGTGAATTAATTCCGATGGAATTAGTTGAAAAGATAAAAGCTTCAGCTGCATTTCAAGAAGGTATGAAAACCATGAGGCAATTAAGTTTTGGATTGTTAGACATGGCTTGGCACAGTCAAGATCCTTCAGAAATAAAAAATATTAAATCGTTTGAAAGTGAAGCATTTTCAAATACTAAATTATACCCTGAAGTTGAATCAAACTGTATGAGCACTGCATTTTCGCATATCTTTCAAGGTGGATATTCGGCAGGATATTATAGTTATAAATGGGCAGAAGTTCTAGATGCAGATGCCTTTGCTTACTTTAAAGAACATGGTATTTTCAATAAGGAAATTGCAACTAAATTTAAAGATACTGTTCTTTCTCAAGGTGGAACTCAAGACCCTATGGATTTATATATAAAGTTTAGAGGGAAACAACCTAATCCAGATGCTTTATTAAAACGAGCAGGGTTGTTGAAGGATTAATAATTCATTAATATAAATGCTAGATAATTCTTTACTATTTTTGTAAAAAAGAAACAATGCCAAATCATCAACTTTATCCTGAAGGCTGGGTAGATAAATATTCAGACTACTTGTTTAATTTCACCATTGCTCGTGTGAGTGATAGTGAGATTGCAAAGGATTTAATTTCTGAAACCTTTTTGGCAGGTTTAAAGTCTAAAGACAATTTTAAAGGAAAAGCTAGCGAACGTACTTGGCTGATTTCCATACTAAAAAGAAAGATTATTGATCATTACCGAAAAATTAATTCAAACAAAGGAAAAGCGGAAGTTAGAATAAATTATAGAGATGAAGAGTCTGAAGGTGATTGGTTAGAAGAGCGTGTGAGTGATCCTTTTGATAGAACAGCAGAGCATGATCTTGAAAATAAAGAATTAGGTTTAGCTATCTTAAATTGTTTAGGAACATTAAACGAAAAACAAGCCGCAATTTTTAAAATGAAAACAATTGATGGCTTTGATACCGAAGCCATTTGTAATGAATATAATATCACACCGTCTAACCTATGGGTAATTATACATCGGGCTAGAACAGCGATGGCTGATTGTTTAAAAGATAATTGGTTTTAAAAAATAAAGTAATGAAATGTAAAGATGCAAATCACGTATGTGATAAAAGCCAATACAAAGAATCAAGTTTTTGGGAAAAAATTAAATTAAATTTTCATTTAATTTATTGTAGGGCTTGCAGAAAATATTCCGCTAGAAATGGAAAGCTTACAAATATTATGAATGAGTCTAAAATAGAGACCATACATACTTCAGATAAAAATAAAATGAAAGAGCAACTAAAAAAAGANATGGCTAACTAATTCTTTCAAGAAAAAATAATAACAAGATCCAAACAATCGGAATACTTTCAACCCAAAATGAGGCGAAGTATTTCGATTGTTTTTTTTGTGCCAATACTACAAAAACAGCTATCAACACTAACATACTAAGCAACGAGAAGAAGTACGTTTCGTTAAAGGTATCTTTCATAAATTCTAGAAAAAAACAAAGAATCAAAACTACCATTCCAATTAATTTGGTTTGCAGTACTCCTACTTGTTGTGGTAATGTTTTTAAATAGCTCGCATCTACACTTAAGTCCCTGATTTCAAAAGGCAACATAAGCGCCAGTACAATTAAAAAACGCTGAATAGAAGCTATAATGACATCATCTGGAACTTCATTAAATTCATTTAAATAAGGGACGAGTACCGTAACTCCAGCCCACACCAATGCTACAATAAATATTTTTAAACCGTTAAAATGTCGCAGGCTTTTATTTTTCAGAAATGGAACTGCATATGATAAAGTTAGCAAGGAAAGAATGATAGTCGTTAAAATTGCTTCAAATGATAAATGAAACAGACAAAAAAGAGTTCCAATCGCCAAAAGAATTATTAGGCTTTGAAAAAACCTATGATTTGATTTTGCCAATCTATGTGGAAAAGCAAAAAATGCAACATACTTTATAAAACTATAACCAGTAATAGTTCCGAAGAAAATAAAACACATTAAAGAAATAGAATTTTCTAAAACAAATTCTTTTACCGTAATCATAGCAAAAGCACAAACTGCTATAGCTACGTGAATACTACTATTAATATAAAAAGAAAAGATTTTTTTAAGAAAGTTCATTATGCAAAAATAATGAATAGTTTATAGCACATACCTCTTCAACTTTCAAATAACCATAATAAAAAAACTTTCATTTTATTTAATGACAATTTCAATGCAAAAGAGGTATTAATAATTTAGTTAAAAATCGTAATTTCGCTATTCAAATTTTAATTGCGAACTATGAATACAGATTCTTTTGCTCTTAGACATATAGGTCCTAGAAAAAGTGACATAGCAGATATGCTTAAAACAGTTGGTGCCGAATCAATGGACCAATTAATTTACCAAACAATTCCAAGTGATATTCGATTAAATAATGATCTAAATTTAAAACCTGCCATGACTGAGCAGGAATACTTAGAACATAGTAACGAATTAGCGCTTAAAAATAAATTATACAAAACCTATATTGGTTTAGGATATCACCAATCGATTACACCTTCTGTAATTCACCGAAATATTCTAGAAAACCCAGGTTGGTATACTGCCTATACTCCCTACCAAGCGGAAATTGCTCAAGGAAGATTAGAAGCCTTACTAAATTTTCAAACCATGGTCTGTGACCTTACTGGAATGGAATTAGCCAACGCATCTTTATTAGATGAATCTACGGCTGCAGCTGAAGCTATGGCATTATTATTTGCTACTCGTGAAAGAGCACAAAAGAAAGCAAATGTCGCTAAGTTTTTTGTTTCTGAAGAAATTTTACCACAAACTCTTTCTTTGCTAGAAACGAGATCTGAACCCTTAGGAGTTGAATTAGTGATAGGCGATCATACAACATTTGATTTCTCTACTGAATTCTTCGGTGCGATTGTTCAGTATCCAGGAAAATCTGGAAAAGTATACGATTATAAAGAATTTATAAGCAAAGCAAACGAAGCTCAAATTAAAGTAGCCGTTGCTGCTGATATTTTAAGTTTAGTAAAATTAGAAGCACCAGGACATATTGGTGCTACAGTAGTTGTAGGTACTACACAACGTTTCGGGATTCCATTAGGTTATGGAGGTCCACACGCAGCTTATTTTGCAACCAAAGAAGAATATAAACGTCATATACCTGGACGTATTATTGGTGTTAGTAAAGATACCGATGGTAATACTGCATTGCGTATGGCTTTACAAACCCGTGAGCAACATATTAAAAGAGATAGAGCTACTTCAAATATCTGTACTGCACAAGTTTTATTGGCAGTTATGGCTGGAATGTATGCCGTATATCACGGACCTAAAGGACTAGAATACATAGCTAATAAAGTGCATAATTCAGCTTTTACTTTAGCTAATGCTTTAAACAAATTAGAAGTTAACTTAGAGAATGACAGCTACTTTGATACATTACAAATTAAAGCAGATGCTTCTGTTGTAAAAAATATAGCTGAAAAACATCATGTAAACTTCTTCTACCCTTCAGATGAAACAGTTACAATTTCAATTCATGAAGCGACAACTATAGAAGACTTAAATTCAATTATTACAATCTTTTCAGAAGTAACAGGTAATTCAGTAGCAAAGATCGAATCATTAGAAACTAGCAACGTACTGACTTCCGAAGTAAATAGAAAAACAGATTTTCTAACCAACGAAGTTTTTAACTCCTACCATAGTGAAACAGAATTGATGCGTTATATTAAAAAGTTAGAGCGCAAAGATTTATCCTTAAATCATTCAATGATTTCATTAGGTTCTTGTACGATGAAACTGAATGCAGCTTCTGAAATGCTACCCTTGAGTAATCCTAACTGGGGAAATGTACATCCATTTGTTCCTGTAGAACAAGCGGCAGGCTATCAAGAAATGCTTAAGAATTTAGAAGATCAACTAACTGAAATTACTGGTTTTGCAGGTACATCATTACAACCAAATTCGGGTGCTCAAGGAGAATATGCTGGATTAATGGTAATAAAAGCATACCATGATTCTAGAGATGATCATCATAGAAATATATGTTTAATCCCTGCTTCTGCTCATGGTACTAATCCTGCGAGTGCAGTGATGGCTGGAATGAAAGTGATTGTAACTAAATCTACTGAAGAAGGAAATATCGATGTGGTAGATTTAAGAGAAAAAGCCGAATTACATAAAGACAACCTAGCCTGTTTAATGGTTACTTACCCTTCTACTCACGGAGTGTACGAGTCGGCTATTATGGAAATTACGCAGCTTATACATGATAATGGCGGACAGGTATATATGGATGGTGCCAATATGAATGCACAAGTTGCACTTACCAATCCTGGTGCTATTGGAGCCGATGTTTGTCATTTAAATTTACATAAAACATTTGCCATTCCTCATGGAGGTGGAGGTCCTGGAGTGGGACCTATTTGTGTGGCAGAACAATTAGTACCTTTTTTACCTTCTAATCCTGTAATTAAAACAGGAGGAGATAAAGCTATTACAGCAATATCTTCTGCACCTTGGGGTTCTGCTTTAGTCTGTATTATTTCGTATGGTTATATCTGTATGCTTGGAGAAAGTGGATTGAAAGATTCAACTAAAATGGCAATATTAAATGCCAATTATGTAAAGGAACGTTTACACGGTTCTTTTGAAGTATTATACGCAGGTGAAACAGGTCGTGCAGCGCATGAAATGATTGTTGATTGTCGTCCATTTAAAGCCAATGGTATTGAAGTTACCGATATTGCAAAACGTTTAATGGATTATGGTTTCCATGCACCAACAGTTTCTTTCCCTGTTGCTGGAACTTTAATGATTGAGCCTACTGAAAGTGAAAGCAAAGAAGAGTTAGATCGTTTTTGTGATGCTATGATTTCTATTAAAAAAGAAATTGACCAAGCTGATATTGAAAACCCAAACAATGTATTAAGAAATTCTCCACATACCTTAGGAATGCTTACGAATGATACTTGGGATTTCCCTTATACCAGACAAGAAGCTGCTTATCCGCTACCGTATGTGAGCGATAATAAATTTTGGCCAAGTGTACGTCGCGTAGATGATGCCTATGGTGATCGAAATTTAATTTGTACTTGCGATCCTATTGAATCGTATATGGATTAACAATAATTACAAAAGCCTTTCAATTGAAGGGCTTTATTTTTACTTTATATTAAAATCTCAAAAAATGAGTTTCAAAAAAATTACTTCTTTATCTTTTCTTGTGTTATTCTTTATGAATGCATCATTTGCTCAAATACAATTTGAAGAAATAGTACCTCTTGAAGAACCTGAAATTACTAACAATTTTGACCATTATAAACATCATAGTATTTTTTATAATGATTTTGATAATGATGGTGATCAAGACATAATAATTTCAGGAACCGATTCTTCAAATTTAAAAGTGACTCATTTGTATTTAAATGATGGTGAGGGGAATTATTTTTTAGATGTATCAAATTCTTTTATTGGAGTATCACGACCTAAAATTATTTTTGGAGATGTCGATAATAATAGCTTTGATGATATATTAATATTAGGAATCGATCAAAATGATGAATCATCCTTGTCTTTATATTTAAATGATGGAGCTGGACATTATAATTTAGCTACTATTAATTTTAGTGCAGATTATTATATGGGAATTGGAATCGCAGATATTGATAATGATAATGATCTCGATTTATTAATAGGAAATGAATTATATACAAATGACGGAACAGGAAACTTTAATCAAGTTCCAGATGATCCATTTTATGAATTAATAACTGATATTGTATTTGCAGATGTTGACAATGATAACGATCAAGATCTATTATTTTATAGTTTAAATGATGATGGAAAAACAAAGCTCTTTATTAATGATGGAACTGGAGAATTTACCTTAAGAGAAAATCAACCTTTTTATACTTATGACTCAGTTACATTTGAGTTTGGAGATATTGATAATGATAATGACTTAGACCTTTTATTGACCGGAGCTTATATAGCTGGTGAGTATTTTATTGAACTATACTTTAATGACGGAGATGGAAATTTTAGCCTCAATCCTAATTTTAATATCCCAGCTATAACTTCAGGAAATTCTAAATTTATTGATGTTGATTCTAATGGTTCTTTGGATGTAATTTTTTCAGGTAGAGAAGCTCCATCAGATCTTACAAATTCTAATGGTTTCGTTAAACTGTTTAAAAATAATGGAAGTGGAATTTTCACAGAAGATCAACCTTCAATTTTTAATGAGCTTATTTACAGTAATCTTTTCGTTGTTGATGCAAATAATGATTCACATGAGGATATTATTTTTGATCGAGGTATTATTACTGCTACTCTATTTCAACCTGAGTTTCTTTTAAATGATGGTACTGGTGGTTTTAATTATATTGAACAGGATATTTTTCATGGCATAAACTTTAGTAGTATTGATTTTTCAGACATAGATAATGATAATGATCTTGATGTATTAATTACGGGTGAATCGAGTGTTTTTGGTCAGGTAACAAAACTTTATACAAATGATGGTGCTGGAAATTTTTCAGAACAACAAAACTCAGATTTTGAAAATCTTCATTTTAGTATTGTTAAATTTATTGATATTGATAATGATAACGATGATGATCTTTTAATTAGTGGTAGAAATAAGTTCAATTCTGAAATCTCTAAATTGTATTTAAATGATGGAGCAGGTAATTTTTCATTAGACACAAATTCTAATTTAAATAATGAAAATACGCCAGATGATGGAGGCAGGGTATTTTTTGATTACTCAGATGTAGATAACGATAACGATCAAGATGTATTAATTATTGGCTATTTAAACAACCAAACTACATTTTCTAACTTATACTTAAATAATGGAGCTGGTCAATTTACAATAGATACAAATGCGATATTTGCTGAAGAATTAGCATTTGGTGATATAATTTTTGAAGATATTGATAATGACAATGATGAAGATATACTTTTCAATGGATATATTTATGATGGTGAATTAATACAAGCATTTAAACAATATTTAAATGACGGTTCTGGTAATTTTTCTGAAATAAACTCAAATATTGAGCCTTCAGATAGTCCTTATCAAAGTAGTTTTTCATTAGGCGATATTGATAATGATAACGATAATGATCTAATTATTGTTGGTGAAGAACTTTCTACTTTAAACCGTTTAACTCAACTCTATACAAATGATGGAAATGGTAATTTCACTTTAGTTAATGATACACCTTTTGAGGATCTTTTTAACGGCTCTGTGGTTTTTAATGATATGGATGGTGATAATGATCAAGATGTATTAATTAGTGGTACAAATAGTGCTGAAGAACGCTTCTCAAATGTATACAAAAATGACGGGGCTGGTAATTTCACATTAGTGCCAAATTTACCTTTTGTCGGTGTAAGTAGCAGCTTTATTCAATTTGCAGATATAGATAATGATAACAAACAAGATGTATTTATTACAGGATGGAATGGATTTGATAAAACTTCTAAACTTTATAAAAATACTTCAGGAGAATTATCAATAGGTGATTTTAATACTACTTCAAATAGTTTATTGTATCCTAATCCAACACATGGAAGAGTATATATTAATACAAAAGAATTCAGTTCTTCTATTCAAATAAATATTCATACAATCGATGGTAAATTATTAGAGACTTATGAGTTATCTCCAAATAATAACTATTCATTTGAAATTACTGGAAGCAAGGGAATCTATATTATTGAAGTTATTTCTAATCTAGAGAAAGAAACTTTTAAAATTATAAAGCACTAATTTTTAAAATAAAAAACTCCCGCCGAAGCAGGAGTTTAAACGATATTTGAATCTATCTATTTTTAAAGACATTCTATTGCAATCGATAATCTTTTCTTTATGATATCTTGTTGAATAGGTGCATATTCGTTAGCATAATAATCACTATTCATAATTGAATTATCCCATTGTCTCCAATATCCTTCTGGTACATACCTACCGCCTTCAAACCATCCTCCTGGATTACTTAACCTTAAATTCCATTTTGGAGTTGGTGGTAAAAACCAAGGTTCGTAATGATTTATAGTACAATCAGATAATTCATCTACATACTCATCGTCCATATTTCCGAAAGAATGACCAAACTCATGACGTACTAAAAATTTAAAGATATCACCGCTATCATATTTTGAAACAATCATGTTTGAAACTCTAGGATTTTCTATGTCATTATGTTCAGTAACACCAGGGAATTCTGCTCCTCCAAAGTAAGCTGTTGAATTAACGATAACGATGGTATACGCATAATCACCCGTTGCATACCCACCATACAATTCGTCTATAATATGTCGCACTTCTGGTTTTGTTCCAGCATAATGACTCATACCCACTCTATTTGTATGAATTTTCCATGCTGTGCTAGGAAAATAATCTTCTCCAGTGATTCCGTTGCAACCACTCTCAAATTTTATTTCACCTACTCCTGAAGTTTCTGAAACAGAGTACACTCGATAAAAATTTAAATGATTTTCTACATAACTAAAGGGTACCATGTCGAGTATGGCTTGTTTTGCCATATCGCTTAATGCTTTAAATTCTGCCATTTGATCTTTTCTAAAGCCTTCAGCCAAAAAGATAATATTAGCTACACAACCTTCATTAAATTCATCTATAATCTCGGGTTCAGGATATTCTGGAGCTTTATTTTGCTCCGTAATTAAGTCTGTTTGTAGATTTTCATTTTCTGGCACTGTTTCTTTACTACAGCTGAAAATGATTGATACTAGTAAAATTAATAAGACACTTTTTTTCATAAAATAAGTTTTAATGGTTAAGCTTAATTAATTGGGGATTAACGATTTCTAAGATAGTAAAATTTTATTTCTTTGATTTTTACCATCCTACAATTCGACTTCGGGACCCATAGCTTTGAAAAGAACAACACCCCTATAATCAACACAATAACCCACATCTATTAGTCAAAACGTCATTACTATTGACCATATGCCTAATTAAACTAACTTCTTGCCTAATTAAACTAACCTCTTGCCTAATTAAACTAAACACTTGCCTAATATAACTATACGCTTGCCTATTTAAACTAAACACCTGACTAATAAAACTAATCACTTGCCTAATAAAACTAAACGTTTGCCTAATTAAACTATACGTGTGACTAATAATCCATTCTCTCTAAACTAAAAGATTTCTTAGCATGATTTATCGCCCTCAGAAAACACATCGCAAAATAGGAAGTGAAAGGACCGTGAAATTTTAATCTGTTTGAATCCGACAAAGGAGGATGAGTTCTTAAGATTTAGGTACTGAACGAACTATTTAGAAGTGTTTTCTGCAGGCTAGACTTTCCTGCCTGCCGGCAGGCAGGTTTGATTACTTTTTTACTCACGTTTTTAATATTTAAAACTATTGAGTTCGTGAATCTTCGATTTCATCAATGAAAAAAAGTATGATAGTATACAAGACATAAAAGTATTTTTCTTACCTTTATACTCTATCCCCACACCACTCTGCGCACCGCGGAATGGGTGGGGATTTTTGATTTTTTATTGGCAAAAATTAATTATAAACTATTATCAATTAAAACCCAAGTTATTATGAAAAGTACAATTATTAAATGCTCTCTAATTATTTTTATTAGCTTATTTTCCTCAAGTATTTGCTTAGGTCAAAATGATTATGAAAAGGAATTACAAGAAGATTTAGTGAATATCATTGATAGTAAATACAATATTAATGATTTTATGTTAGTAAAAATTGGTGAACAACAATTTCAAATAAAAATGTCTGCAAATGCTCCAACTGATATTTTAAGTAGAGATAATTTTATATCAATATACTCTACACTGGGAACAATGATGATGTTATCAATGTTTGAAGAAGCTGGATATTCTATTGCAAATATAGATATTGAGGATCTCGACGAACTTATTGGAGAGGCTGATATTACATTTAATTTTGTAATGGCTAAAAATGGATTGCAATTGCAAGTAAAGACAGATGATGGAACTAAAAGACTAACGATGACTTGGAAAGAAATACTGGGTGATTAAATTTTATACTTACCATTTCCCACACAGTGGAATGGGTGGGGATTTTTGGTTAACATAATAATAGAACATGGAAGTAATTAATTCATTTTTCAGTAATATAAAAGATAAGCTAACAAATCCTTTTTTTGGAACTCTAATCATTGTTTTGCTTTTACACCATTGGGAATTAATATTTGGTGTTTTTAATTTCGATAAAGATTGCACACTAGATGATAAAATAGTGTTTATTGAAAAATACATTTCTACCAATATAACTTTAAATTCATTTATGTGGGATGCTGTACAAGCACTTATGTATATGTTTTTAGGTTATTTAATCGTTGTTCTAACCAGAAGCATAGTTTTATGGGTTGAGTTTTGGCTTATGCCTCTTATCACTGGTAAAATCATTAATAAAAATGTTGTGAGAAAAAGTGAATATGATGATGTAGTAAAAGAACGTGAGCAATACTTTGATCAATATGAAGAACAACGAGAAAATGTACGTAGATTTTCAAAAACTATTGATGAGCAAACTGAACAAATAAAACAAAAAGATAAAGACCTTTTAAAACAAAGTGATACCATCAGCAAAACAGTAAACATACTTGACTTAACAAAGAAAAACTTAGAATCCTCAAATGATGAAAATGGTTCAAAAAGTAATCAAATAAAACAACTAAACAATTCTTTGGAAGGGCTTCAAAAAGACTTTGATTTAAAATCAGAAAAAATAATAGGATTAGAACATTTATTTTTTGATAAAGAAAACCAAAATTTTTATTCTTCAATTGACAAATTTCCTCCAGAAATTTTAAACAAAGTTCGTGAATTAAAAAAAGAAGGTAAATGGAATGCATTTATGCATTTAGGGAGTTTTTATAAAAATGGAGGTACTATAGCTGGTGAATTAGTAACTGAAATGATTAAAAGAGGGCTTGCATTTCAAAGAGAAACTCGTGAAGATCTGACACCTATTGGTAAAATTATCTATCACTATAATAAAGTTTTTGGTAAATTGAATGATGATGATGCACTTTTACTTAAGTGAAAATCCTGTATACAATAACATATATAGTACACTACAATCGTATTTAACTCAATAATAATAGTCTATTTTTTAAATCTCTTTCCTAAATTTAATATCTATGCATAATATAGCATTAGTCTGTACACGACATGAAAGTTTAGGTAAATGTAATTTAAATGAATTATACCAAATTATAGAACGCATAAATCCAGAAGTAATATTTGAAGAAATGTCTCCTACTTTTTTTGACGATTATTATCTTAATAACAGTCGTTCTAATTTAGAAACAGATACTATAAACAAGTACATTCAAAATTATAATTTAATACATATACCTGTTGATTCAGATGATATACCTTCAAAAGAATTTTTTAAAGATTATAATAATTTAATTGAAAGGGTTGAAGGTCTTGCTGACATCAATGGATTCAATTTTCGAAATTTAGTTGACAATAATAAATTATATATCGAGAATTATGGATTCAACTATCTTAATAGTATCGAAAGTATTAACATAAACTATAAAATTTATAATGCAATTAATCATGGGTTACAAAAGATAAATAACGACAAACTGTTTGAAACATTTAATATTTGGAAAGACACTCATGAAAAGCGTGAACATCATATGCTTCAAATTATCTACAATTATTGTGAAAATCATAGTTTTGAAAGAGCAATATTTACTATTGGGGCAGCACATAGAGGTTCAATAATAAATAAAATTTCAGAGTTTCAAGAAAATGAAAAAGTAAGATTGAACTGGGTCTTTGAACTACCAAAAAAACATAAATGAACCAAAAAAAAATCCCAACCATTACAGTTGAGATTTTTTATATCTAATAGCTAAAGTCTAGATTCTAAAAGTCTAGCCGTCTAGCATCTAGCTTACTTCACTTC
>JGI24724J26744_10001903_pt1 | contig 14058 bp, 8 predicted proteins | sample Cruoilmetagenom7_FD_26744 | JGI IMG/M metagenome (IMG submission 26744)
CCAAGACGATTTGCACTTCCTCTTACGATGTTAATATCAACCTGAGGTTTCCCATCATCCAAGTTTGTATCTATATCAACAAAACCCTCTTTTTCAGCTAAATAGTCTGTTAAGTTTTTACTAGCCTTTTTCAAGTCATCAAATGAGTCAGACTTTAAAACAATCTGATAAGGAACAGAGACCCCTGTTCCTTTTATATTTGGAATTGCAGCTGCAGTTATAAACATATCTTTTTGATAAGGTTTAAACTTCCCTCTAAAATACTGAATAAGCTCTTCTTGATTAAGAGCTCTCTGGTCTTTCTTAACAAGTTTTGCATAAATCAATGACTTATGTTTCTCTTGCGCACTGTTATAACCTACACTCAAAGTAGTGTAAAGAACACGCTTATCATCTCTTACTATATCTTCTACAATCTTAGACTGTCTTATCATCTCCTCTAAAGAAACGCTGGCATCTGCTTTGATTTTTATCTCAAACTCAGAGTTGTCCTCTTTTGGAATAAAGTCCATTCCTATCTTTGGAAAAAGACTCAAGCTTCCAAAAAAGACAGCAAATACAACAATTAATGTGATAATTTTAAATCGTAAAACAGCTTTTAAAATCACCTCGTAAAATCTCTCTATAGCTTTAAATATAGGCTCAGTCATATTATAAAACTTACTCTCGTCCTTACTTAAAACTCTAGCGCTCAAACTCGGTATAAAACTTAGGGCTACGGTATAAGAGATTAGTACTGCAAATCCAACCGTCATCGCAAAACTCTCAAAGAATTTACCAACTATTCCGCTCATAAATGAAACTGGAATAAATACAGCTAGCAGCATTGCTGATATGGCCAAAATGGTAAATGCCATCTCTTTTGTACCCTCATATGCTGCCTCAAACTTGCCCATCCCAGCTTCCATTTTTTTATAGATATTTTCTATAACAACAATCGCATCATCTATAATAATACCAATAGCCAAAGTAAGACCGATAAGAGTCATCTTGTTTAACTCAAAACCCATATAGTCCATCAGCGCAAAAGTCCCAAATATTGATGCGGGGATAGAGAGAGCCGACACTAAAGTAATAGTCATATTTCTCAGAAATACAAAGATAATAATGACAGCTAAAAAAGAACCATATATAAGGTCAAACTCAACATGTTCTAGAGAGTTTATAATAAATGGAGAGGTATCATTTAAAATTTTTACATCATACTTTTCTCCTGCTAGTTCTTTAAGCCCTGGAACTGCGTTTTTCACCTTTTGAACGATATCTATAGTATTTGTTCCCGAGATTTTTTGAACCTCAAGCATTACACCCTCTTCACCATTATAGGCAGAGTAACTCTTCGCATCACTCAGTGAGTCCACAACTTTTGCAATATCTTTGAGTTTAATATTGTCTTTTATCTTGATATTTTTAAGCTCATCCACACTCAAGGCATCTGCTTTTGTTTTTAGCGTAAACTCTTTAGTTTTTGAGATTAATTTACCGCCACCAATTTTTACATTCTCCTTTGCTGCTATCGCATTTAACTCAGCTACTGTAATTCCAAACTTGTTTAATAACTTAGGATCTGGAAATATTTTAATTTCTCTATCTTTATAGCCTACAATATTAACAGCTCCAACACCATTTATTTTTTGTAGTTTTGGTTTTGCTTTTTCATCTGCAAACAGCATAAGGTCTTTTATTGGAGCATCTTTAGCAGTTAAAAAAACGTTGATGATAGATGCTCCTCCAATATCCAACTTGCTTACTAGTGGAGTCTGCGCATCATTAGGTAAGATAACTGCGGAGACTTTATCTCTTACATCATTTGTCGCCTCATTAATATCACGTTCTAAAAAGAACTTAACCATAACAACACTAACGCCTTCACTACTTGTAGAAGTAACACTATCAATTCCACCTATTTTTGATATCGCTTCTTCTATCTTATCTGTAACTTGAGACTCTATAGTACTGGCTTCTGCACCTGGGTACACAGTCTTTACAGTAACCATTGGAAAGTCAATATTTGGATAAAGTGCCGATGGCATTGCTTTAAAACTCATATAACCAAAGATAACTAACGTTATTACGTACATTAACGTCGATATTGGTTTGTTAATTGCTAATTTGTACATCTATTACTACTTTTTATTAGGTATTTCAATATACCCTTCACCAAAAAGTCCAGGTATAAAGTTGTTCGCTTTCACCTCAGCTTTTATCTTTCTATTTCCACTGTTTGCAAAAGGATATACTTTAGAGATAACACCCTCATACCTCTTTGCATCACCATCTACCCCATATCTAAAAACCTGTCCTACTTTCACTGAACTATGGTACTTTTGATCAAATCCAAGTATCAATTTTCTTTTACTTTTACTTTGAATTTTAAACACGGTCTTGAGCATCATCCCACTAACAGTATCTCCAATTTCAATATTTTTTGCATATATAATACCATCAAAAGGAGCTCTTAAAAATGTTTTATCATATTTCGCCTGAGCATATGCCAGATCATTTTTTGCATTTTCATACTTGAACGCATACTGGTCAAACTTACCTGCATCTATAAGATTTTTTACTTTCAACTGTCTCTCATAATCTTTTTTTGCAAACTTCAGAGCGGTTTTTGCTCTATCTAAAGAAGCTTTGATATCGCTATTTTGAAGTGAAGCTAAGATTTCATCTTTTTTTACACTGCTNGCCACATCATAGTTTACCACTCTTGTTATACCACTCGCATCAAACGCAAGCATCGCTTTTTGATCTGCTTCTACATTNAATGTCGCATATACTTCAGCCGCGTTTAGTGTAAGTACTAAGCTTATTAATCCCAATATAATCTTATTCATTTAAAAACTCCTCTAAATTTTTTCCTCTGTAATAATAGTAAAGCGCATATGATATCTCTAAGTTGTTTAGTGACGACTCATATGACGACTTTGCTTCTGTATTGAGAGAAAGCGCGTCAAGATAAACAACATTATCAACTATTCCTGCACTATATTTTTCTGTTATTGTTTTAAGTGCACTTGTTGATGCCTTGAGTGCACTTCTTGAACTTTTTATATTTAGCTCTGCCGTCTCAATTCTTTTATATGAGAGCTCTTGTTTCATCTTCTGCTCTTTAGTTTGATAAACTATCTGCTGCTCCAAGGCACTAGCTTGAAGTCTTACAGCTTCTTTTGCCTCACCTATTGCACCAAAATCTACAAGTCTCATATTAACTGTAGCCATAATTTTATTTTGATTTTCAATTTGTTCTATAGGAAGCGTAGTCGGCTCATCTTTATACCCGTAAAAACTATATGTATCTTCGATTCTAACCTGAGGATAATAGTAGCTATCAATAGTCTCAGAAGCATTGAGCATAGAGCTTTTAGTGGCTCGGAGTGATTTAATCAAGTCAAGTTCATTAGAGTCACTATTTTCTACCTTCTTAAATGTAGAGTTATCAAAACTATCTATGTTTTTACCCACTTTTAACTCTAACTCTTTTATCAATGAATATATCTCAAAACTAGTAGAATCTATCATGTAAATATTTTTATCATAAGCAGATTGCAGTCTGTCTACATCATCACTAGTTGCAAGCTGTGCATCATAAAACTGTGTCATTCTATCAAGCTGCGCTTTTACTGCGTTTGATGACTCTTTTAGAGCTGAAAGACTCGCTTCTAAGTTTTTTAAATTGTAAAAATCTTGCACTATCGCTAATTTTGTGGACTTTTTAGCCGCTTCTTCATCAAACTGGCTTGCTCTGTGTTCATCACTTTTTTGCTTTATTGTGTAAGATTTCTGACCACCGCTATAAACATCAAAACCAACAGTTGCATAAGCTGAGTAAGTAGTCCCTGGCATTATCGGACTTGCTTCATCATAGCGCTGATAAAAAGCACCTACATCAATAGTTGGATAGTAATTGTTCTCACTTGACTTAAGTTCACTTCTTTTTGACTCTTTTAAAATGTTCTTTGAGACAATAAGCTCATTATTATTCCCAGCATAATCCAAAAGAGATTTCAGACTCTCTGCGTAAAGGAAAAATGGGAGCGCTAACAGTACTAACTTTTTCATTTTTTTATCTCCAGTAATTTAAATATATTATCAATAAACATATCTAGCTCTTGTTTTAAATCATCAATTGTTCTAGTTGTACGACTTATAATGAACATTCCCTTAGCTATCATAAACATCCCTTTAGATAACTCTATAGACTCTGGAATCAACTCATTTCTATCAATCCCTTCTTGAATTATATTTATAAACAACTCATAATAACGCTCATTACTTCGTGTTTGAAATTCAATCATCTCATCATTTGGATTAAGAAGTGTAATAGAGATAAACTGTTTATAAATTTCTCTTAATTCATAATCATCTATGTTATAAAAAAATTCTGAAAACTTTTTAATTTTATTTTTTGTACATTTAATATTATCTATCTCTGCAAGTAGCTTTTCACTATGTTCAGTCATTAGTAAGCTCACAAGCTCAAATACTATCTCCTCTTTATTTTTAAAATACTCATAAATAGTACCTTTCCCGACTCCTGCAATTTTTGCAATTTGGGATATAGTCAAACTATTTATACCATCCTCGATAAATAGTTCTCTACAGGAGAGTGCTATATCTTTTTTTTTTTGCACCTTATCAACTATTATTGCCATACAAATTCCTTAAAATAATTAAATGACCGACTATCAGTCAACTTTAATAGTAAAAGTATAACTAATCAAAACTTGAGCTTTCCTTAAAATGACCGACCATCAGTCAATTATCTTAGTATTGAATTTAATTACACCTAACTAAAGATAACAAGGTGTTTAAACTGCTATAATAAGAGCTCAAAATAGATAGATTAATGTAAAAAGGACAATTATGGCACTAAAAGTAGTATTATCTCACAAAACGCACTATAAATATGACCGACCTATATCACTATCACCGCATGTCATTAGGCTTCGTCCGGCTCCACACTCTCGAACTCCTATTGAAGCTTATTCTTTGAAAGTCACACCTGAAAACCATTTTATAAACTGGCAGCAGGACCCTTATGGAAATTATCAAGCTAGAATAGTTTTTCCAGAAAAAGTAGAAGAGTTTGGGATTGATGTAGAAATACTTGCAGATTTAATCACGCTAAACCCTTTTGACTTTTTTGTTGATGAATATGCTGAAAGTTTTCCTTTTAAATATAAAAAAGAGCTCAAAAAAGAGCTTGAGCCATACCTTGAAGTAACAGAAAAAGGGAAGTCACTAAAGAAGTTTATCAAAACTCTTGACCTTAAAAAACGTACTACTAACGACTTCATGGTTTATATAAATCAAGAAATTTATAAATACCTAAACTACTCTTTACGTCTTGAAGTTGGCGTTCAAACATGTGAAACTACTTTAGATAAAAAACTTGGAAGCTGTAGAGATTATGCTTGGCTTTTTGTTCAGGTTTTACGTCACTTAGGATTAGCTGCAAGATTTGTGTCTGGTTATATTGTTCAACTAAGTGCTGATGAAAAATCACTAGACGGTCCGAGTGGTCCTGAAAAAGATTTTACAGACCTTCACGCATGGACAGAGGTCTATCTTCCAGGTGCTGGTTGGATTGGACTCGATGCTACAAGTGGTCTTTTTGCAGGTGAAGGGCATATTCCTCTTGCTTGTACTCCTCACTATGATTCAGCTCACGCTATTGAAGGTCTGAGTGATAAATGTGAAACAGAGTTTGAATTCTCAAATGAAGTTACACGTGTTTTTGAATCACCTCGTGTTACAAAACCGTATCGTGATGACCAGTGGGATAAAATCTATCAACTCGGATTTGATGTCGACAAAGATTTAGAAGAAAATGACGTTCGTCTTACTATGGGTGGAGAGCCTACTTTTGTTTCTATCGATGATATGGAATCTGAACAGTGGAATACAGCAGCTGATGGACCTCATAAACGTGAACGTGCGGGTGTGCTCTCGAGAAAACTTCTTGACTCATTTACAGAGGGTGGGCTTCTTCACTATTCACAAGGGAAGTGGTATCCAGGCGAACCAATTCCAAGATGGTGTACATCTATCATCTGGAGAAAAGATAAAAAAGCTATTTGGAAAGACCCTAGCCTTTTTGCAGACATAAATAAAGAATACACTTATACTACTGATGATGCTAAAAAATTCTCAGAGACTTTAGCACTGACATTAGGTATTAGTACAGAAAATGTCATTGGTGCTTACGAGGACCCTCTTGTATACATCCTTAAAGAGGCTCAACTGCCTATTGACATTGACCCATTAAAGTGTGACTTAGATGACTCGCTAGAGCGTCAAACTATCGCTAAGGTTTTAAGCCAAGGGCTTAATAACCCTGTAGGATTTGTTCTGCCACTCAACTACGCAGAGAGTTCATGGATAAGTTCGCAGTGGGCATTTAGAAGAGGTCATCTGTTTTTAACAGAAGGAAACTCCCCTTTAGGACTCAGACTTCCTATGGATTCTCTACTTGAAAACCCTGAAGATGAATTTCGTCCTCATCAAGCACCGGATCCTTTTGCACCAGCACCAAAACTTAAAAAGTTTCTCAAAAAAGCTGAAAAAAGATGTATGCAAGTAGAGACTATGAAAGTTAACAATGATCCAGATGCAGTCTTTGTTAGAACAGCTCTCAACATCGAAGTAAGAGATGGAAAACTCTATATTTTCTTACCACCACTTGACCATACCGAAGCGTTCTTAGACCTTGCAGCCTCCATCGAAGCAGTTGCTAAAAAACTTGATATCAAGGTTGTTTTAGAGGGTTATGAACCTGCACATGATGTACGTTTAGATAACATCAAAGTAACACCAGATCCAGGTGTAATCGAAGTAAATCTTCAACCTACAAGTAATTGGAAAGACCTGACTGACACACTTTTCACTCTCTATGAAGATGCAAAACAGTCCCGTCTTGGAACTGAGAAGTTTATGCAAGATGGTAAGCATACAGGAACAGGTGGAGGTAACCACGTAACTATCGGTGCGATGAGACCTGAAGACTCTTGTCTGCTTAGACGTCCTGACCTTCTTAGAAGTCTTTTAACTTTCTGGCAACACCACCCTGGTCTCTCTTACCTATTCTCAGGTACTTTTATCGGGCCAACTTCTCAAGCACCTCGTGTTGATGAGGGAAGACTTGAAAACCTTTATGAACTTGAGATTGCATTTTCTCAGATTCCAGAGGATGAAGAAGTTCCTTTTTGGCTGACAGACAGACTCTTCCGTCATATGCTAACTGACATCACTGGTAATACTCACCGTTCAGAGTTCTGTATAGATAAGCTCTACTCTCCTGATTCAAACACTGGGCGCCTAGGTATTTTAGAACTTCGTGCCTTTGATATGCCGCCACACTCTAAAATGGCAATGCTACAGATGCTTCTTGTTCGTGCTTTAGTTTCTGTATTTTGGAAAAAACCTTACAAGCAAGAGTTAGTTCGTTGGGGGACACAGCTCCATGATAAGTTCCTACTGGAGCACTATGTAAAAGAGGATATTAAAGATATCGTTGGCTTTTTAAACGCAGAGGGTTACNCTTTTGAACTTGACTGGTTNGANCCGTTCTTTGAGTTTAGATTTCCTCTTTATGGAATGGCAACTGTTCAAAACTTCCACCTTGAACTTCGTGCAGCGATCGAGCCTTGGCATGTACTTGGTGAGGAGAGTGGTTCACAAGGAACTTCTCGTTATGTTGATTCATCACTGGAGCGTGTTCAAGTTAAAGTGAATAACTTTATACCTGAGCGCTATGTCCTCACATGTAACTCTGTGGTCGTTCCTCTAACTCCAACAGGCGTTGAGGGTGAGTTTGTTGCTGGTGTAAAATACAAAGCGTGGCAACCATGGTCAGCACTCCATCCAACAATCGGTGTAGATACGCCTCTAGTATTTGATGTTGTAGATAAATGGAATGANCGCTCTATCGGTGGAATGACATACCATATCTCTCACCCTGGTGGAAGAACTTATGATACATTCCCTGTAAACTCTTATGAAGCAGAATCAAGAAGAATTAGTCGTTTTGAAGATTTTAATCATACTCAAGGCGAACTTGAATATGTTTCAGCAACAAGCGTTGCTCAAAACATGGTAGATATAAATGGTGCTAAACGCGCTGTGAGTCTAAAAGATGGCGGACAGGATAAAGTATTTTATTTCCAAGATGTCAAACCAAGTTTGGAGTATCCAAACACATTAGATTTAAGACGAAAGTGGGTAAAACAGTAGATGACGATATTCCAGAACTACTCTTCAGACTCATCATTTGATGAGCTCTTTGATGAAGATAAAAACATCAGAGAGTATTGGAGAGAAATTTTAAATGATATAGAAAATTCAGGCTTAGAGACTCTCCAAACTAAGCAAGAAGAGATTGATTGGCACCTTGAAGATAATGGTGTAACTTACAACACCTACAATGACCTAGATGAGCAGATAAGCCGTAAGTGGAGCCTGGACCCCATTCCTTTTGTAATCACAAATGATGAGTGGCTTAATATAAAAAAAGGGCTTGAGCAAAGAGCGAAACTTTTTAACCTCATACTAAAAGACCTCTACTCAGAACAAAAGCTTATAAAAGAGAATATCATACCTGCCGAAGTTATCTACGGGCATAAAGGTTTTGCAACTGAGGTCTATGACTTTGGAGACAAAGAGAACTTCAACCTCTACTTCTATGCAACAGATATAGCACGTGGACCTGATGGAAAGATGTGGGTTATCAAAGATAAAACGCAGGCTCCTTCTGGTCTTGGCTATGCGATAGAAAACAGATTAACAATGAATGTTATCTCAAAAGATCTCTATCCAAATATCGACATTAATAGACTCTCATCTTTTGTTGAAGAGTTTAAAGGTCTACTAAATNAACTTACAGATGGAGACATCTCTACTGCAGCTCTACTNACCCCTGGTCCTCACAATGAAACATATTTTGAACACTCCTACCTTAGCTCTTATTTGGGAATTAATCTGGTTCAGGGTGGTGATTTACTTAGTAAGAATGGTGCTCTTTGGCTAAAAAGTCTAAGTGGACTAAAAAAAATAAACACTCTTCTAAGAAGAGTTGATGATAAGTCTTGTGATCCATTAGAGCTTGATAACTCTTCACAACTTGGTGTTGCCGGACTTGTTGAGTCAATCAGGCAAGACAATCTTAACATGATAAATCCTATTGGAAGTGCCGTTTTAGAAAACATCGGTATAAACCCTTTTATGGAAAAAATTGCACACTACTTTCTCAAAGAGGATCTAATTCTTCCACAAATCGCTACTTGGTGGTGTGGACAGCAAAAAGAGCTCGACTTTGTCTTAGAAAATCTTCAAAACTTTATAATTAAAAAGATTGACAAAAGTGATGAAGTTGATATATATTTTCCAAAAATAATGTCTCTTCATGAGCTTGAGCGTCTACGAAAAATGCTACAAAAAAATCCAAACCACTATGTCGCACAAGAGGATGTTGATTTCTCAACTGTTCCTTACTATGCAAATAACTCCATAACTCCTAAAAATGCAGTAATTAGAACGTTTTCTCTTAAAAAAGATGATAGTTATGTAGTTATGAATGGGGGATTAGTTAGAGCTTCTGATACGAAAGAGAATCTTTTAGCCCCTTCAAAAACAGGTGGAACCAGTAAAGATTTATGGATTTTAGGAAAAGATGTTGATAACGATAGTCCTATAGATTTTTTAACATCAAAATATGTTGAGACATCTATAGATGAGATACCAACTCCAAAAGCTGAAAACCTTTTTTGGTTAGGAAGAAACTTGGCACGTTCAATCTCAACTACAAGATTAACTCTGCATGTAATTAAAAAAATTACTAATTTTTACCGTTATGAAGTAAGCATTTCCAAAAAGTCTCAAAAAATCACTCAAAATGCTCTCACCCATATGACAATGACCTATCCTGGTTTTCTGAATGAAGAGAACAGAGAGAACCTGGATATCTTTCCAATGATAGAGGTAACATCAGTTGTAAAAGATTATATGCGTTCAGGCTCTCTTGCTTTTACATTCTCAATGATTGCAAACACAAACTTAAATTTAAAAGATCTGCTTACTTTTGAATTATGGAAACTTTTTGAGAGATGGCAAAAAGAGTGGTACGAATTTATTAGCAGACCTAATGACTCTACTCTAACTATTGCAAGTGAGCTTGATAAGTTTTTAATCTATCAAATGGCTTACAAAGGGTTGGTTAGAGAGTCCCTGTTTAAAGAACAGGGTCTGATTTTGTATGACATTGGCTATAAGATGGAAAGCTCTCTGCTTTTAATCTCCAAAGCAAGATCAATGCTCTGTCTTAAACTTGATAAATCGATAAGAAATGATGTTTTAGAAGGAATGTTAAACTCTTTTGGAAGCTTTAATGCATATAGGGCTCACTATAAAAGTGCTCTAAACCTTGAAAATATAGTTAATTTTCTAATCTTTGATAAGCAATTCCCAAAATCACTCACATATATAACAGAGCAGCTTTTAAAAGAGTTCAAATCTCTTCCTAAAGCCAAAAACTGCGTTTCCGCCTACGAAGAGCCAATCATAGAAGTTCTTAATCTGTTGTCATCTAAAATGGTAGAAGACCTTCTTTATATTAGTGACACTGAGGGTGTATATGGTAGACTAGATGAGATGCTAGCTAAAATTTCAAACCTGTACTTAGAGTGTTCAGATAAATTCTCAAACACCTATTTTTCACACTATGATGAGTAGGAGTCCTTAGCCATAGGTAACTCCAACATCAGAAGCTTAAAAAAAGGGCTACAAGGCAAAAGGTTGAANGAGCTACTAGTAGCTTCAATGCCTTTTAACGAAGCAGTAGCCTTTTTTTTAAACTTCCCTTCGGGCGATAAGTAAATAGTCCTATTGCGTCGTTAGATTTTCTTGAATTAGGTAAACTAGTCCTACATAAATCTACCTAGCACTGGAACTATTTACTTATTGCTGAAGTTGGAGTTACCTATGGCTAAGGACTCAATATGATTTATAATATTTACCATAAAACCGAATTTAACTACGAGAGCAATGTTACCTTTAGCCATAATATCGCTAGACTTAAACCAAAAGAAACAGAGTATCAAAAGCTACTAGACTACTCTATGGAAATCACTCCTCCTATTTATGAGTCTCACGACTTTATAGATATGTTTGGAAACTCAAACACTCATATGCTTATCCGGGAACCTCACCAATCTTTAAGTGTTATTGGAAAATCAAAAGTGCAAATTTTTCCGGAGTTGATTGATAATCATATTGATTTTATTAAATCAAACAGTATCACTTACAAAAAGGCTATCGAACGTCTTAGTAAATTTCAAGCACACGACCTGCATGCGAAGCAGTTTCTTTTTGAATCAGAGTTAATACCAAATAGCTCTCAAGCCATAGCGGACTATGCTCTTGAATCTTTTGAGGAGAACCGAGACCTCTTTGAAGCAACAGATGAATTTATGCAGAGAATCTTTAATGACTTTGAGTTTATGTCAGGTTTTAGCGATATTACCACTCCTGTTGAAGAGATTTTTGAAGCTAAAAAAGGTGTGTGTCAAGATTTTGCACAGTTTGCTATCTCAGCTCTCAGAACAATAGGCTTACCTACTAAATATATGAGTGGGTATATTGAAACACTGCCACCAGAAGGTGAAGTAAAACTATTTGGTGCGGATGCTTCACATGCTTGGTTTAGTGTATACATTCCAAACGCAGGGTGGATAGATTTTGACCCTACCAATAATCTTATTCCAAGAGAACAGCACATACTTCTAGGTTCAGGAAGGGATTATCATGATATTTCACCTCTAAAGGGTGTAGTATTTAGTAGTGGAGCTAGTAATCTGTCTGTTATGGTTGATGTTAGAAGGGAAGAGGTACCGACTCAGACACAAAGCCAGAGTCAAAGTTTTCAGGGTCAATCACAGAGTCAGAGCTAAACCTCTTCTATGATTACCTGATTGATTTTTGTATTAACTACACCCATTAAGTCATTCTCTTCACTATTTTGAGATTGGGTCTGTTTCACGGGTTCTTCATCCTCAGATAATACTTTAACAATAGCATCAATCTCTTCGATTACTGTTACTGTAATAGCTTCATCTTTGTTAAATCGGATACGAAGGTCTGCCTCTTCCACAAGTTTACCCATTTTAATAAAAAGATCGCTTTTATTAGTATGTTCTCTCTTTGAGAAAGTACCCCAAATTTCACTGATAAGTGAGTGTGCATGGTCTATCAGCTTATAGTCAATTTCTCTGTCAGTCTTTGTAATGGAGTCAAAAAGAGCATGAAGTTCTATGATTTCACCAAATGCATCTGAGTCAAGTCTATGACGAGATATAATAGCACTCTCACGTGCATTTGCCGTAAGTTCTAATATGTTTGCACTATGCTCACCCAAAATTGCCTGTTGTAGAAAGTCTACTGCACCATCATACTCTAACTCTATATTAAAAGTCTTATAGAGTTTTCGACCTGCATCTATATCAACATCAATAATATCGTCATATGCCTTTGATATCTTATGCAGAGTCTCGTTTGCTCTTTTTAAGTTTCTTCCTAACCAGTAGAGGTTTGTAGCTACGTTTGCTGTTATCAACTCTTCCATATTATAACTCCATTACCCATGTATCTTTAAAGCCGCCACCCTGAGAAGAGTTTACAAGATAATTCCCCTCTTCAAGCGCATATCTCGTTAATCCGCACTGCCAAACTTTTACATCTTCAGCCATTACAACATAGGCTCTAAAGTCTGCTTTACGATTTTGTAACTCTTTATTTAAGTAACACTTTTCATCATAAAACTCTATCAACTCTTGAGCGATAAAACGTCTTGGGTTGGCTTTGATAATAGTTTTTAAATCTTCCATCTGTAGCTGTGTCATCTCATGCCCAAAAAGTACACCATAGCCGCCAGCTTCTGCAACATCTTTGATAACAAGTTTCTCCATGTTGTCAAAAACATACTTTCTATCTTCTTCAAAATAAGGAAGATAAGTAGGCGCATTTTTAAGGATTGGTTCTTCTCCAAGATAATACTTAATCATCTTAGGAACAAAATAGTAAATCCCTTTATCATCAGCCACACCATTACCTATCGCATTCATAAGTGCAACATTTCCAGCGAGATAGGCATCAACAAGACCAGGAACACCGATAAGAGAATCAGGATTGAAAAACTTAGGGTCTAAAAACTCATCATCAGTTCGTCTATAAATAGAACCAACGCGGATAAGTTTTCCATTGTAGTTTTTAAAGTAAACTTTTTTATCTACAACTTTTAACTCATGAGGACGCACAAGATGGGCACCTGATTTCTCAGCTAAATAACTATGCTCATAATATGCTGAGTTAAATCTACCTGGCGTTAAAACAACATCAATACCACCAGTATTAACATACTCCATAGAGTCTGCAATCATCGATGGATAATCTTTAATAGGATCAATCTTTAAGTTTTCAAAAAAGTCTGGATAAATTTTTCTATATGTATCTCTGATAGAAAGTGGATAACTTGCACCACTTGGAACTCGGAGGTTATCTTCTAAAATCACCCACTCATCATCAGCAGAATCTTTTACTAAATCAATACCATTAATATGAGCTCTGATTTTTTGTGATGGAGAAAAACCAGCAAACTCTTTTAAATAGCCGCCAGCCTCTTTTACAAAAGTCTCAGGAATAATTCCCTCTTTAACTATCTTTGCATCAGTGTAAAGGTCTTCTAAAAAAAGATTCAGAGCTTTAACTCTCTGCTGTAGACCTCTGTCAATCTTTGCAAACTCCCCAGTTGAAATGATACGTGGAACAACATCAAAAGGGAGTGACTGTTCTATGAAGTTTCCATCTTTATAAAGGTTAAAATTGACAGCAAACTTATCCATATACGCTTTGAATTCATCAACTTTATGCCTATCTTGTTTATTAAATATCTCCCAAAACTTCTCATGCAACTCTGTATTCTTCTCTAACAATTGACACCTCCAACAAGATATGAATTATCTAAATAAGAATTATTATAGCACTCGATTGGGTATTTGTATGTTAAAT
>JGI24724J26744_10001905_pt1 | contig 14055 bp, 8 predicted proteins | sample Cruoilmetagenom7_FD_26744 | JGI IMG/M metagenome (IMG submission 26744)
GAGTAAATAAGAAACCGGAATGAAATTAAGTATAATATTAGATAACATAACATCACCAGGCTCAAGAAAACCGCAAACCGCAAGGTTGAGCTGATGGAGCANCCCGGAGGTCAAAAGTCAGCGATATAAGAAGAGGGCTCATAACCCGGAGGTCNTTNGTTCNAATCCAAGCCCCGCTACNTTTTATATCAAAAACGCCTTTTGGGTGTTTTATTAATTAATTGGGTTTTCTATTTCCGTTTCTTTTTCTGTTTTTCCTGGTACATGAGTTTATCGGCATTCTTCAGGTGTCCCTTTAAGGATTCACCTTGGTTTGCAGTAGATATGCCCATTGAAATATTGATGGGTAGGTCCACGTGTTTCTGGTTATACGAACTGATCTGTTTTTTTATGCGTGTAATGATTTTCTTTGCGATCAGTGCATCCGTACTTGGTAAGAGGATTACGAATTCATCCCCGCCAAATCGGGAAACGATATCTTCCTGGCGGAAAACTTCTGAAAACAGGCTGGCCACATTGATGAGTACCTGATCTCCGGTAGGGTGGCCAAAGGTGTCGTTAACATCTTTCAGCTTGTCGATATCCGCCATGATAATGCTGATGGGGAACAGCCGGCTTTTTTCCAGGCGCTTGAATTCGGTCTCGAAGAAGAGGCGGTTATACAATCTGGTCAGTGTATCGTGTGTACTGAGGTATGAAAGACTTTTCTGAGAGATTCTAAGTTTTGCCATTGAGGCGGAAATGATCAGGGAAGTAATCTGCATTGTGCAAATAATAAAAACAAAGGTAAGGTAAGGAGGCGAACTGCCATTGAACAGAGAGCCCTGGTTGTGAGTGATCCCCCAAAAAAAGATCATTGAGGTGATGAAGTTGATTAATAATGATCCATGTATCTTGTTGCGGATTGAAGCCCAGATTATCAGCGGAATTACCAGAAAGGAAATTGAGTACGCTGCATCGGAATGAATCTCACCGAAAAATGGAAATAATACCAACCCGATCACAGCAAGAAAAATAGCCAGTTCCTCGATTATTTGTTCCTTATTAAGGCGGGGGATAGGATTGCCCAGCCATACTAAAAGAAACGGTGAAAAAACAAGAACCCCCAGGGCATCTCTTAACCAGTGATTGCCCAAAATAGATGGCAGTGATTCGATGGGAGCAAGCTGCAGGGAATACAATCCTATTATGTTGATCATCGCGGTAATCAGCGGTCCGATAAACACACCAAAAAACACCAGTAATAAAATTGAACCATAATTATCCAGCAGTTTTGAAAAATCTTTTTGTTGAAATACAAAATATGCGGGAATAAAAACCGACAGTGTGTTTCCGAAGGCATTTATGATAGAAAACTGAAGAGGTACACCAGTGGCAAGAGCGATCGTTAATGATCCAAAGAAAACACCCGGTAACGCAGTGTATCCAATGAGGAGCACCGCGGCTAACGCAACACCCGCTTGCGGCCAGATAATGGGAGAAACGTTGTTATTCAACCTGAAAACTCCACCAATCAAACTTGCTAAAAAATAAATGGCGGCAATGATAACGGATTTGCCAACGTTTAATGCAATCAGGTTTATGGTTCTGTGATCTTTATCCATGTACCCATCTAAAATAAGCGGCCATATTATTGAGTCATTTCCCTTTTCCAGCATGTTCTTTGTAATAAAAAAACAGGCTGCTGGCAGACCTGTTTAAATTCTAGAATACTTCGCCCGCCGCAGATAATTTCAGTACCTAGCTTTTTCAACAATCTTTATAAAGATCAGGTGTCTGATCCTGACCTAAAGCTGAGGTAACCTTGTTTATGTATATATAAAAATACCATAAATGGCTAATTTTACAAGTACCTATTATGGGGGTGTTTTATAAGGCGGACAATAGATATGGCGGAAAACAGGGATGTATTGATATTAATAACCCGTGATATTTCAAACTTCACCATAAAAACAAGATTGCCGCGCCGCTTCCCCTTTCCCGCATGCGTTCTTATGCGCGGCACGATAAGTGACAATATAAGGAAGGAAAGTATAATGCAGGGGATGAAAAAACCAAGAAAGTTGCAAGCAGATGATACTCTTGCTGCCGTCACGTTATCATGGGGTGGTCCGAATATATTCCCCAATCGTTATGAGGCGGGGAAAAGGCAGCTGGAAAAAACGTTCGATGTGAAGGTTGTGGAAATGCCGCACACGCTCAGCGATACTGGCTGGCTGATGGAGAATCCTGAGGCAAGAGCGGATGACCTGATGCGGGCATTTTCTGATCCGACAATAAATGGAATAGTATCAACGATTGGCGGAGATGATTCAATTCGTATCCTTCCACACCTTGATCTGAAAGTGATCCGAGACAACCCTAAGATCTTCCTGGGTTTCTCTGATTCAACGGTCACGCATCTGGCATGTTTAAANACGGGGGTGGTCTCTTATTATGGCCCATCGATCATGGNGGGATTTGCTGAAAACGGGGGNTTGTTACCTTATATGGTTGACGCGGTGAAACGGACGCTATTTTCCTCCCTGCCAGTTGGGGAGTTGAAGCCAAACACAGACGGNTGGACTGATGAACATCTTGATTGGGCTGAACCTGCGCACCAAGCACGAAAACGAATNTTAAACAAATCTTCGGGATGGAAATTCATCCAGGGGAGCGGCATCCATCAAGGGCATTTGGTCGGAGGATGTTTTNAGGTGTTGGATTGGCTGCGCGGGACANCAGTTTGGCCAACCCCTGATATGTGGCGGGGAGCGGCNCTTTTNATTGAGACATCTGANGAAGCGCCTTCTCCCGGTGATGTGAAACGCGGGTTGCGGGCTTTAGCCGCTGCNGGTGTTTTAAAGGAAATAAATGGAATTTTATTCGGGCGCCCGGGCGGGCANGTGCNTGTGGAGCAATTCNGCGCGTATGACGAGGTNATCATCCAGGTGGTGGCGAATGAGGAAAAATTGACTGATATTCCCATTGTCACATGTATGGATTTTGGGCACACGGATCCGATGACAGTGCTGCCGCTTGGGGTTGAGTGTGAGATTGATTGTGACACAGAGCNGATTTTCATTCATGAAAACGCTGTGGACGATTAAAAAGTATTTTATCGACCCCTGATGTTATTTTATGATACGATGAATAGCTATCTTCTTATAAGAAGATAGCTATTAAATGTCCTCGACGATATGGTGCAGAGTAGATGATCCAAGATTTTTCTTATCCAGAAATGCAATTGCCCCAGCTTTGATACCTTCTTTATGGAATTCCTGATCAGGATAGGCACTGATTAAAATGATGCGGATGTCTGCCTGGATTTTCTTAATCTGTTCAACACAATCGATGCCGTTTTCATCATCCAAAATTACATCAATGAATGCCAGCTTGAATTTTTTACTGTGGATCAGATCTAATGCATGTTTGATGTTGCTGGCGCCGAAAATGGTTGCCCGTGGGTCTAATTTGCCAAGTATCCTAATTAGTTGGTTGCGGTATCTAGTATTATCATCGACTACAAGCATGTTGTATCCAGATTCTTGTTCTGAAGCTGTGATGATATTTTCTAAATTGTTAAATTCAGGTGAGGTTTCGATTATTTTTGGATGCCGGGTTAGATAATTAACGGCTTCCAGTCTGCTTTGGACATTAAGCTTCCTGTATAAGGAACTAAGATTGTTCTCAATTGTTTTAATACTCAGGTGATATCTTTTTGCGATTGTCTTATTATCTAAACCCTGGCGTAAAGATGTGAGGAGATCGCGCTGTCTTTTGGAAAGTTTAAGCGATTGTGTTTTGTCAACCTGATTTCGGGATAGTGTGTTAATTAATTTGCTTGAAATCCACTTCTCGCCTTTAAGTACCTGGATAATTGCCAATTTCAGATCATTTAGCGACTGGTCTTTCAAATGATAGCCATTGACACCAGCATTCAACAATCCCTTGACATAAAACTCGTCATCATATGCGCTAATCACTAAGATCTTAAGGGCCGGATATAAGATTTTTATTTGCTTGATCGCTTGAATTGGATCAAATTCGGGCATGGTAACATCAATTAGAAGAAGATCAACTTGCTTTTTCTCCAAACTGCTAAATACGAGCGGTCCTGTGCCAACTTCTGCGACCACTTCTAGATGAGGAATTTGGTCAACGATTTTTCGGATCCCGGCTCGCACAACAGCATGGTCATCAGCGAGTATGATGTGTGTGTTTTGCATAAGTAATTTATACCATCAATAAATTACCCGGATTATCACTATGAAAATTCAATAATGCTGGCTCTGATCCAGCAATAATAATAATTTATAGGTATTGGATGTCAATTGCCCGCCAATCATCCAAGAGGAAATCCACTCCTCATCATCATGTATAATCACAATAATTCAGAAATAAGATAACTTTTTTTGTGATTCATTCAATCCAGATCCATAATTGCAGGTTCGCAAGATTCTTTAATCACTTTCTTAAAAGAATGAGATAACGATGAAACCACTCTTATGTGTGAAAAACGTATCCAAATCTTTTGGCACATTGCCGGTTATAAAAAACGTGAGCATGGATGTGTTTCCTGGTGAAGTGGTTGGGCTAACCGGAAGCACAGGATCCGGAAAATCAGTTTTAATGATGCTTCTTGCTGGTTTATATACACCCAACTCCGGGAAAATTTTCTTTGATGGAGTACATCTCGAATGGCCGTTTTCTGCCCAATCATGTGGGATCGGTGTTATCCATCAGAAGCCAACCCTGGCAGAGCATTTTGATATAACGAGTAATATNTTTCTCGGAAACGAGATTGGCAACCCGAAGCGAATTGGTTTACTACGGCGTTTGAATCGCTACAAAATGAACAAGGAGGCCNNTCGGCTCCTTAATTACTTAGGGGTGAATTTTGATTCACTCAATGAAAAAGTATATAATTTATCGGGAGAACAGCGGCAGATGATTGCGATCGCTCGCGTCCTCACATTCCCTTTGAAAATGGTTATCATCGATGAGCCAACGATCTCTTTGAGTTACCCTAACCAACAAAATATTTTGGGCTTGATACAAGATTGGCAGCAAAAAGGGGTCGCGGTTTTGTTCAGCAGCAACAACCTGGATCATATTTTTTCTGTTACTGATCGCATAATCATCTTAAACAAAGGCAGGAAAGCGGCAGACCATCGGACAGATGAGACAAACAGAGAAGAAGTGATGAATCATCTCTTGGGGATTCATGACCCAAAAAAAACACTCCTCTCGGTTTGGGATTTCGACAGTTATAATTTGGTCAGAGAGAAAGCTGAAAAAATTAATTATCATCAGATGCTTCTTGAGAAAGATCTTGCTGCAGAGGGTACGCTTAATCGCCAGCTTACCGAAAAGTTAGTGGAACAGCTTCAGACCCTTGAACAAACCAACCAGGCATTGCTGAGAGCTCAAAAGAGACTGCTTTCAGAGGAGGAGCTGAAACGAAAACATCTGGCGAGGGAGATACACGATCAGATCATTCAGGACTTACTAAGTATTAATTATGAATTAGAAGGTTTGGATATTACCAACCATGAAAAAGCCATCCTGGATGAGAACCTTTCATTTATTCGTGAATCAATCCGCGAATTGATTGATGGTTTGCGGCAAATTTGCGGAAACCTGCGCCCGCCAACCATTGACAGCCTGGGGATTGGAGCGGCAATAAAGTCACACGCGAATGGCTGGATGAAAAGAACTAAGATTGATGTAGAGATTGACCTCGATGCTGAACTGGGAAGGTTACCTGAATCAATCGAACTTTCAATTTTCAGAATTATTCAGGAGGGGTTAAATAATATCTGGAAGCATGCTCATGCCACACAAGCTAAAATCAGTATGCATCATACATCACCAAGAGCCCTAACGATCTCCATATCTGATAATGGAATAGGATGGCCAAGGGGGTTTGATGTCTCTAATCTGGCTGATAAAGGGCACTTTGGTTTAACCGGAATCAGCGAGCGAGTGGCGCTTTTGGGCGGACGATTGCATCTCCAACACAAAAAGGAAGGCGGCGCATTAATGACCGCTGAAATACCACATCCAAAAGTAAATTTGAAGCCAAGAATGATAAAAAAGAGTTAGTTGGTTGAAAATGGTAGGGGGAAATCCCTATATAAAAATAGGGGAAATCATCCATGTATTTTTCAGATAAATTTGATATTCTAATAAGGCCTATATTGATGGCTCCTAAGCCAACCCCATTGACATACCAAAAGAATGAAAAAAATTCGGCAGAGTGAATCAATGGTTAAGCAAGTATATGAATATTTCAGGAGGTGGATATTAAAGATACATACCAAAAAGTTAAAAAACACATATAAAAAAAACAGTAAAAAGGAGGACTAAATGTCCAAGAAAAGATTTTTTGTTACTATGATTGCTCTGTTTGTAATTTCAGCAATTGCCCTTTCCGCATGCGCGCCGGCAGCTGCTCCCGCAGAGGAAGCACCCGCAGCAGAAGAAGCTGTGGTTGAGGAAGTTGTAGAAGAAAAACTGGCGGTTGGAATTGTGCTGCCGACCAAGGATGAACCGCGTTGGATCCAGGACGAAGCACGATTTACGGAAGCGCTTACCGCTGCCGGATATGATGCGGAAATCCTGTTTTCACAAGGTGATTCAGCATTGGAGAAAAACAATGTTGAAGCTCTGATCACCAAGGGTGTAGAAGTAATTATCATCTGCCCGCATGATGGCACTGCCGCTGCCGCTGCCGCGGAAGCAGCCGCTGACGCTGGGGTGAAAATCATTTCCTACGATCGCCTGATCCGTGAAACCGAATCTGTTGACTATTATGTGACTTTCGANAGCATCGCTGTTGGGGCAGAACAGGGGCAATATCTCATAGATAATGTTACTGGCACAGGCAATCCACTCTATCTTTATGCAGGTGCTGCTTCNGATAACAACGCTTTCGTTTTCTTTGAAGGCGCATGGGGTGTTCTNCAGCCGAAGATTGCTGACGGCACTTTTGTGATCAAGAATTCCAGTGAAGCCATTGCGCTTCAGGATAAAGCGACCTTAACCCGTGATGAATTGGGCCAGATCATCGGGCAGATAACCACCAACTGGGATTTCGATGATGCAAAGAATTTGGCAGAAGCGAATCTGACCGTTGCTGTTGCGGCTGATAAAGGCGATGTGTTTATTCTAGCCCCGAATGATGGAACCGCACGGGCGATAGCAGATGCATTCACAGTTGACGCTGATGTGACAAATTACTTCGTTTCCGGGCAGGACGCAGAAAAAGCTTCCGTGCAGTATATTATCGATGGCAAACAATCGATGACTGTCTGGAAAGATGTTCGCATTTTAGTAAAAGACGCGATTAATGCTGCGGTTGCCCTGGTTGAAGGCAGCGAGCCTGTATCTAAGGGTGTGTACAATAATGGCGTAAAAGATGTCCCTGCAATCCAATCTGCGGTTACCGTAGTGGATAAGGATAACGTGGTTTCAACGTTGATCGATGGCGGATACTATCTGGCGAGTGATTTCACTGGCTTAGACTAAATTAGGTTTGTTTTTTCTCAAAAAGGGAATAGTGGTAGCTAACAACTATCACTATTCTTGTATAATTAATAAAACCCAGTTTTCAATGAACCGGAGTATTTATGAATAAAACCCTACTCGAAATGAAAAATATCACTAAGAAATTTCCCGGTGTAGTTGCATTGGATGACGTGAATTTCCAAGTGACCGAAGGTGAAATTCATTGTTTGGTGGGCGAAAATGGAGCAGGAAAATCCACTTTAATGAAAGTCCTCAGCGGTGTTCATCCGCACGGAAATTACGAGGGTGAAATTATTATTGAAGGAGAAGTGCAAAAATTCTCCAATATTAATGATAGTAAAAAAACAGGAATCGCAATTATTTATCAGGAATTAGCTCTGATTCCAGAGATGACCGTGTATGAAAATATATTTTTAGGGCATGAGGTAACAAATGGAATCAGAATAGACTGGAATGAAACCATAAAGAGAGCGAAAAAAATACTGAAAAAGGTACGTTTGCAGGTGAACCCTGCTGAAAAAATTAAGGAGTTGGGGGTTGGAAAACAGCAATTAATTGAAATTGCAAAAGCTCTCAGCATGGAAGTGAAATTATTATTATTAGATGAACCAACATCTGCTCTCAGTGAGGATGATAGCGAAAACCTTTTGAATTTATTGCGTGCATTGAAAAAGCAAGGTGTAACGTGCGTGCTTATTTCACACAAGTTATCAGAAGTAATTAAAATCGCGGATACCGTAACAGTTTTACGTGATGGGGAGACAGTTGGAACACTCAGCGCAGAAAAGAATGAGATAACAGAAAATAAATTAATAAAACTTATGGTTGGTCGAGAGATCAATGATATTTACCCAAAACGTAAGGTTAAGAAAAGCAAAGATGTTGTTTTTGAAGTAAAGAATTGGAATGTATATGACCTTAAGCGTGGAAAACAGATTTTAACAGATATTAACCTAAATGTTAAAAAAGGTGAAATCGTTGGCTTTGCCGGACTGATGGGATCAGGGCGAACNGAATTGGCATTGAGTTTATTCGGNAATCCTGACCGCTCCCGTGTTTCAGGAGATATGTATATAGATGGTCAAAAAATNAAATTCCACCACCCAGAAAACGCAATTAAAAAAGGTGTCGCATATGTGTCTGAAGATAGAAAAGGCAATGGGCTGATCCTTATTCAGGATGTGAAACAGAACATTACTTTGGCAAACTTGAGGGAAATCGCGAAAAGGGGGGTTGTAGATAATAATGCGGAGATAAAAATTGCCAATGAGTACACAACTTCTTTGGCAATAAAAACTCCCAGTATCGAACAAAAAGTTCTATATCTGAGCGGTGGTAATCAACAAAAAGTATCACTCGCTAAATGGCTTTTCGTGAAACCAAATATTCTCATCTTAGATGAACCTACACGAGGGATTGATGTTGGCGCAAAATATGAAATTCATTCAATAATGAATGACCTTGTTGAGCAGGGAATGAGCATTATTATGATTTCCTCCGAACTTCCGGAAATATTAGGTATGAGTGATCGAATTTATGTGTTGTCGGATGGAAAAATTGCTGGAGAGTTATCTATTGAAGAAGCGGATCAAGAAAAAATCATGCACCTGGCTATAAATTAAGGAGATTTAGAGATGGCATTTATCAATAATATAAAGAAAGTTTTTCGACAAAATATTCGTGAATATGGGATGTTCATCGCTTTATTCTTGATCATGATCGTTTTCACAATAGCGACAGACGGTATTTTTATTTCTTCCCGAAATATCAGCAATTTACTGAATCAAACCGGTTATATCGCTGTGCTGGCAGTGGGCATGACATTGGTTATTATCATTGGAGAAATTGACCTCTCGGTTGGTTTTTTAGCTGGATTCCTAGGAGCGGTCGCGGCAATAGCGATGGTTTCATGGAAATTACCTGTCATTGTGGTTATTCCTCTTGTTATGGGTTTTGGGGCAATTGCAGGTGTGCTCACCGCTCTTCCTGTTGCTAAAATGGGGGTCCCCTCTTTTGTTGCATCTCTTGCGGGGTGGTTGATCTACCGGGGTGCTTTGCAGATGGTTACATTGAAAACTGGGACGATAGTGATACCCAACGATTCTTTCAATGCGATTGGAAATGGATATATCCCGGATATACCAGGATTAGAATTCTTGCCCGGCGCACATAAGCTTACCCTTCTTTTAGGTCTTGTCGCAATCGCGTTATTCATTTTCAATGAGATCAGATCGCGTGGAAAAAAGAAAGAGTACAAATTTGATATTCTTCCTGTTGATATGTTCATTTTTCAGATTGTGTTTGTCTCTTTATTAATTTTTGGTATCACATGGATCCTGGCGGGATATAATGGCTTATCGTGGACTGTGGTGATCATGCTGATTGTGACCGCGGTATATCATTTCCTGTCCTCAGAAACTGTCCTGGGGAGATATATTTACGCAGTCGGGGGAAATCCTGAGGCAGCCGAATTAAGCGGTATCAATGTGGAAAAGATCATCATGGTTGTGTTTGGTTCAATGGGGATGCTCTCTGCCCTTTCAGGTATGTTGTTTGCTTCCCGATTGCAATCAGCGACCACAACCGCTGGACAGTTATTTGAGTTGGATGCAATCGCTGCCGCCTATGTTGGTGGAGTTTCTGCAGGTGGAGGAGTAGGAAAAGTAACTGGCTCAATCATTGGTGCATTGGTGATGACTTCGCTAACCAGTGGGATGAATCTGATGGGGATTGATATCTCCTCGCAGTATATTGTCCGCGGCGCGGTGCTGGCTGTGGCAGTGATTTTTGATGTGGCTACTCGCAGACGAGGAAAATAATCGGGTTTTCTCCTAATCATTATTCTTCATAGGATAAGCAATATTAAACGAGGAATTTTTATTAAATCGAAGTTATTTTGTTATTTGAAGTTCTGTTTTCTGATAACTTATTAAATGGCTTTGATAATTAAATNCTTAAATTCACGCTTTGTTCAGCCTGCACCGATCCCTATTAAAAGAATATTTACCACCCAAAAAAAGCGGATGTTATAATTTCTGCTTTGCTGCAAATACTGAAGGAAGAAGGTGTGTTGATTTGGATAATATAAAACTTGCGCGGATAACCTCATTGATTCGGTCGTTTGGGTATTTTTCGATCATGGGTGTATTCGGATTACTGACTTCCTCACTGGGGCCAATTTTACCGGATCTATCCAGCCAGGTGGCGGCGCCGCTGGATATGCTCAGCTTGATATTTACCGCCCGCGCGTTTGGGTTTTTGTTTGGGTCACTGCTTGGCGGAAAATTATTTGATAAGTACAAAAGCCACCCCCTGTTTGCTGTTTTCTTCTTGGCTCTGAGTTTGATTATTATTATGGTCCCATTTAGCACGTCTTTGTGGCTGCTGGTAGGAGTTGTCTTTATCCAGGGGATCACGTTGGGTTTCGTGGTGGTGGGCGCGTCCACGTATATTGTATGGGAGCATCCACACAACCCGGGACCCTGGTTGAATACACAAAGCTTTATTAACGGCATGGGCGGGTTCTTGTCTCCGTTGATCATATCATTTTCAATTTCAAAATCTGGGTCTTATCCGTTCTCCTTCTGGTTCTACGCTTTGCTCGCGTGCCTGTTATCTACATTTTTCTTTTTCATAAAAAGCCCCCCAATACGAAAGGTTGAAAAAGTAGAATATTCGGAGGAAGAACATGCGCCTGGATTGATCTACCTGATCATGTTGATCTTCCTGTTATATGTGGGCGCGGAAGTGTCTTATAACGGATGGATCTTTTCGATCGCGACTTCCGCTTATTCCATTTCTGCAGCCAATGCGCGCCTGCTGAACTCAATGTTCTGGGGAAGCATTGCGATTGGACGCTTGGCGGGTATTCTTGTTTCCAGGTATATGCGGGCGGACAGGATCCTGATCCTTTCCTTTACCGGCAGCCTCCTGAGTGTGTTGGCCGCGATCATATGCCCGCGTTCAATTGGTGTCTTATGGGCGGGAACCATCGGGATGGGGCTCTTCATGGCGTTGATATTCCCCTCGCTGTTGCTGTATGTGGAAAAGCAAATGCACCTATCCGGGAAAAAGATCGGGATGATCTTCTCGGCCACTTCGATCGGCGGGATGCTGCTGCCGTGGATCTCCGGGCAATTATTTACCCGATTCAGTCCGCATGCCGTGAAAGGCGTTGTACTAACCAGCCTGATAGTCGGGTTTGCGGTTTTTCTATACGTGAGAAAACGGATCAATCCTAAAGGTATGCACCAATAAACTGTTCTCCGAAATTGAGTTTTTTATCAAATATTTAGGCGTATAAATATTGGAAAATGAACCAAAATTCCTGAAAAACCCGTGAAAAACGGCATTCCTTTTCATGTATAAAAAATCGCTAATTTAACCTTAAAAAACCTTTTTTCGTAAATACTTATTGACAGTTGTGTAAATTTAATGATAATATGTATTTACAATTAAATAAATATGTAATTGAAAGCGTTGACTCTGCGCAAAAAAATGGTCGCTTACTTGGGTGAGCCGCCGATCCCATTGTATGCGCAGATGAGCTAATAGCGAAACCGGTCATAGGTTTAACATGACCGGGTTTTATTTTAATAAACATGAAATTATTCATAATAATTAGGCGAGTAAAAAGTAACCGGAGGGTACTATGAAAAACAGAAGTAGATTGATCAGAAAGATCACCAACCTATTAGGGATCACGTTCATCACATTAGGGATGATCCCAGTACCTGTGCTGAGCCAGATCGGCAGTGTCTATGCCCAGGTAGAGGATGGTGCGGCGGCAATCGATCTTCCCGCTTTCGTGTCCTATACTGAACTGCTGGGGAGCACTTCAGTTGAATTGGATACAGTGGAGATGGTTGTAGGCTTGCCTGAAATTTCAGGCGTACATGGCGACTGGATCAGCTTAGCGATCCTGGGCCCTGTGCTGGCGGAAGAGGGAGACGATGTGATTCCTACGGAAGAACCGCCTGCGGAAGAACCAGCTGCAGAAGAACCGCCTGTGGATGAAGCTCCCGCCGAAGAACCACCTGCGGAAGAGGGCGGAGAGGTACCTGCGGAAGAAGAACCTGTGTGTGAAGGGGAAGCATGTGCCCCTGAAGCCGAAGAACTTCCTACGGAAGAAGAACCTGTGTGTGAAGGGGAAGCATGTGCCCCTGAAGCCGAAGAACTTCCTGCGGAAGAAGAACCTGTGTGTGAAGGGGAAGCATGTGCCCCTGAAGCCGAAGAACTTCCTGCGGAAGAAGAACCCGTTTGCGAAGAAGGCGAATGTGTTCCTGAACCGATTGAAGAACCGGTTGCAGAAGAAGAAGTTGTTGTTGAGATCGTTGCAGCCGCTGCTGAGAATGATATTGTTTTGGTAGATGAATCTGGCGAATCTCTCGATATGGCAAGCCAGGTGACAGCAGACATGCTCGCAGAAGGTGACCCACTAATAACGCGTGGTTCGGTAAACTACAGTTTCGTTTCTAATGCTGCAGATTGCTATGGAACCACCCTTGCGGATGGGACATGTTATGTTTCTACAACACCCATAACTGATGCGATTGATTTTGCCGTTGTTGGCGAGGAAATCATAATCGCAGCTGGAACATACGTTGAAAATGTACTGGTAGTTAAAGATGTAATCCTGACCGGAGGTAGCGGGGGGGTAAATGTAGCCAGCTTTACCCTCAGCGTACCAGTCGTAAGTTTGGCAAGTTGGACAAACATAATTACAGATTTAGTTTACGTGATAACTGATACGGTACCGGATCCAGATACCCAGGGAAGCATTCAGGATGCAGTCGATATTATTGAAGCCGATGATATTGATGACGGTGGAATGGTTGTTGTCGACACTGGCACATATAATGAGAGTGTTTCCATTAACGAGGATGATCTTATTATAACTGGACTTCCTGATCAGACTGGAGACATAATACCTGGTGCTGGAGCAGGTGCGCCAGTTCTTGACGGAACTGGTTTACCAGTAAATTCAGACGGAATAACTATTGGGTTTTATGTGAACGCTGACGATGTTATCATACAGGGTTTCACTATTCAGAATTTTACGCATGGCGTTCAAATGGAGATAAGTGGTAATATCGATTTCGGTCTATTCAATAATACGATTCAATTAAATGAGATCGGATTCTATAACAAAAATTCTGTCCCCGGCATCCTTGTAAATTACAATAATTTTAACCAAAATACGATAGCAGCAATTTACAATGCAGACGATTTAGGGGCACAATGGATTGACGCAAGAAATAACTGGTGGGGCTGCAATGAGGGTCCACTTGTTTATTATTGTACTGATTGGGATAAACAAGATGAGGAGTGTGATGGTGATTGGGTATATTTGAGTTGGGCACTTTCCAATGCTGCAGATAGCCCAGTGGATGTAACGGCACAGGTTTTGAACCCGGATAATTGCACCTATGATGGCTGTCAGGTCCTGAGGGGTAGTAATGATAAATGGAATATGCACCTCGGTTCACCGCCTCAGTCTTACAAACCATTTAAAATCCTACTTGAAGCGGACCCAATCTGCGG
>JGI24724J26744_10001908_pt1 | contig 14043 bp, 11 predicted proteins | sample Cruoilmetagenom7_FD_26744 | JGI IMG/M metagenome (IMG submission 26744)
TGATGCCAATGCCGTGTTGCGGCTGGTCGAGAGTAACGGCTTGGAGAAACCCCGCGCCATCCTGAACCACGAAAGCGGGCCGCTGGGGCTTTCGGGGGGTAAAAGCGACATGCGGCGGCTGATGCTTGACCCATTGCCCCAGGCCGCCTTTGCGGTCGACCACTTTGTCTATTGGACCCAACGCCACGCTAGGTCGTTGATTGCCGAGATGCAGGGCCTGGACGCGGTCGTCTTCATGGGTGGCATTGGAGAAAATGCCAGCGAGGTGCGCGCGCGCATCATGGAGGGGTTGGCCTGGACCGGGCTGCGGATCGGCCCACGTCAGGGTGCGCAGTTGCATGCCAATGGGTCAGCAATTTCAGCCTGGATCGTGCCCGCCCGCGAGGAATGGATGATCGCGCGTGACGCCGCGCGCCTGTTGGCCTAGAGCGCGCCCATGGTGATGGAAATCACCGTCGCGGCCACGATATCTTCTACCGTGGCGCCGCGCGACAGGTCACAGACCGGGTGACGGAAGCCTTGCAGGATCGGGCCAACAGCCTGTGCCCCGCCCAATTCCTGCGCCAATTTATAGGCAATATTGCCAGCATCCAGATCCGGGAAAATCAGCGTGTTGGCCGTGCCTCCGGCCCCGCCCTTTTGCGCCGCCACACGCGGGTTCAGCGCCGCATCGCCCTGTAAAGGCCCGGGAAATCCAGTCATCCGCGCCGCTTCGCGCACCTTGTCCACGCTGGGCCCCGCGCCAGATGTTCCGGTTGAAAACGACAGAAAAGCCACATCCGCATGGCCCAACAGCGCCGTTGCCGTGCGCTGCGAGGCCCGTGCAATATCGGCCAGCTGAGCCGCATCAGGTGACACGTTCACAGCGCAGTCGGCAAAAATCACCTCGCGCCCATTCGGGAAAGTCATCAAGAAAAAGCTGGACGGTGTCGCCACGCCTTCGTCCATGCCGGTGGCCATGGCGGCGGCTTCGATCACGCGCCGTGTCGGGGCAACGGCCCCGGCCACCATAACGTCGGCCTGCCCTGCCGATAGCATCGCGGCGGCCCGCATCAGCGGTTTCTGCAACAGCCGCATGGCCAGGGTTTCCTTGACGGGACGTACGTCCATCACGGCCTCGAGCAAGCGTCCCGACGGGGGCGATAGGGGCACCGGTTCGGCCAACCCGTCGCGGGCCAGCCGCTCAGCGGCCTGATCAATGCGGGGGTCTTCCCCCAGTTCAGGAACCACCACGCGCGCCTTGCGGGCGCGCGCAACATCAAAGGCTTTTTCCAACACAGTCATGGGGACATGAACCGTCGATGGGTGGGGCGCGTCAAGGGGTTAGCGGCGCGCAAACAGGGTCGAGAGCAGGAACATCCCGGCCGCGACCACGACAATTGACGGCCCGGTCGGCGTGTCAAAGGACAGCGAGGCCAGCAAGCCGCCCAAGGCTGCCGCCGCACCGAGCACAACGGCCAGACCCGCCATGGCTTCGGGCGTGCGCGACTGGCTGCGGGCAGTTGCGGCGGGGATGATCAGCATCGCGGCAATCAACAACGCACCAACGACTTTCAGCGCAACGGCAACCACAACGGCCAGCGACAAGGTCAAAACCAGCCCCTCGCGGTCGGCGTTTATGCCAGAGGCAGCGGCCAGGTCGCGCGACAAGGTGGTGGTCAACAGCCGCGACCAGCGCCAAGCGATCAGTGCGGCAACGACCAGTGCGCCGCCCCAGATCACGGCCAGGTCGCCGCGTGTCACGGCCAGGATGTCGCCAAACAGAAAGGCGGAAAGGTCGACCCGCATGCCGGGCACAAAGCTGATCGCCACCAGGCCAAGCGCAAGGGCCGAGTGGGACAGAACACCCAACGTCGCGTCCATCGCATGGCCGCGTGCGGCCAACCAGCTGACCATCAGCGCCATGATCAGCGCAACCAACAGGGTGCCAAGGGTGATGGGCGCCGAAAAGATCAAGGCCAGCGCAACGCCCAGAATGGCGGCATGCGCCGTTGCATCTCCGAAATAGGCCATGCGCCGCCAGACCACGAAACACCCCAACGGCCCGGTGGCAAACGACAGGCCAACCCCAGCCAGGGCGGCGCGCACAAGGAAATCATCAAGCATGGTCGCAGTGGTCTCCGTGTTCGTGTTCATGCTGGTACAGGGCCAGGGCGCCGCCGGTGCCATGGCCAAACATCGCGCGATATTCCGGCGCGTCACGCACCACATGGGGTGTGCCTTCGCAACAGACGTGACCGTTCAGACAAATCACCCGATCCGAGGCCGCCATCACCACATGCAAGTCGTGGCTGACCATCAGAACCGCGCACCCGGTCTTGGTTCTGACCTGTTCGATCAGGCGATAAAACGCGGCCTCGCCCTGTTGATCCAGACCCTGTGTCGGCTCATCCAACACCAGAATTTCAGGATGCGTCAGCAGAGCGCGCGCCAAAAGGGCACGTTGGAACTGCCCGCCAGACAGGGCCGACAGCTGGCGGTCTTCAAGCCCAACGATACCAACATCCTGCACCACTTTGGCCACCGCGTCAGCCCCGTGGCGCATGGGCAATTGCAAAAACCGGCCCACCGTCATCGGCAGGCTGGCATCAATCGCCAGCTTTTGCGGCACATAGCCCACACGCAGCCCGGCACGATGCACGGTCTCGCCCGTGCTGGGGGTGATGACCCCTAAAAGCAGGCGCAACAGGGTGGATTTCCCCGACCCATTGGGGCCGACGATGGTGACGATTTCGCCCGGATCAATCCTGAAATCGACACCCTGAAGGACGGCAGCGCCGCCAAAGGATAATCCCAGATTAGTGGCTGTTATCAAGCTCATGCGTCACCGCTACAGGCAGGACAAAGCCCCAAGGCTTCGACGTTCAACCGTTCGATTTCAAACCCCATGCCCGCGGCGGTTTCATCTACAGCGTCACGAATAGCTCGCTCCGACGCCTCGGCAACCGCGTCGCATTGGCGGCAGATCAGAAAGACCGGCGCATGGGCATCCCCCGGCTGGCAACAGGCCGTAAAGGCATTCAGGCGGCGCACCCGGTGGGCCAGCCCGCTGTCGACCAGAAACTCCAGCGCGCGATAGGCGACGGGCGGCTGATGACCGAAGCCTTCGGCAGCCAGACGCTCCAGCACCTCATAGGCACCCAAGGCGCGATGACCTTCCAGCAGAATTTCCAGCGTGCGACGACGCACAGGCGTCAGACGCAAGCCCCGATCGGCGCACAGCACCTCGGCCCGCTTCAAGCCATCACCAGCGCAGGTTATGTGGTCGTGACTGTGAAAGGCATTTATGTCTTGTCTCTTCATTTTTGTGATAGTATAACATCACACTGACTCTGACAAGGACCAAATCATGCGTACACTCCCCTTTGCTCTGATGCTGTTTTCCACCCCGGTTTGGGCAGACGCCCCACAGGTGGTCACGGACATCGCCCCCGTTCATTCCCTAGTTGCACAGGTCATGCAGGGGGTCGCTTCGCCCACCCTGTTGACCGATCAGGCCAGCAGCCCGCACCACATGCAACTGCGCCCCAGCCAGGTGCGCGCAATTGACAGCGCCGATCTGGTGATCTGGGTCGGCCCGTCGCTGACACCTTGGTTAGAGCGCACGCTGAACGGTGTATCACCGGGTGCCACGCTGGAACTTCTTGACGTCAAGGGCACCCATCAACGCCTGTTCATGGATGGTCACGAGGACCATGACGAGCACGAGGATCATGACGAACACGACGAACACGACGAACACGACGAACACGACGAACACGACGAACACGACGAACACGACGAACACGACGAACACGACGAACACGACGAACACGATCACGGCGGCGATGCAAGGGACCCACACGCCTGGTTGGACCCGGAAAACGCACGGATCTGGGTCGCGGCAATTGCGGCAGACCTGTCGGTGATCGACCCGCAAAACGCACAGATCTATCAGGAAAATGCAGCCAAAGCGGATGCGGATTTGGCCACTTTGATCGCTCAGGTTTCAACCACCTTAAGCACGCCCAGCCCCGTGGTCACAGCCCATCAGGCCTATGCCCATTTCGCGGATCGCTTCGCGCTTCAGGTTGTTGACCATATTGCATTGGGCGATGCCGCTGCCCCATCGGCGGCCCATCTGGCCGACCTGCGGGCAGAATTGCGCCAAGACGGCGTCACATGTGTCTTTACGGAACCGCAGCTGGACCCGGGCCTGGCCCTGATCGTCACCGAAGGCACCGGGGTATCGGTCAGCCAACTGGACCCGCTTGGGGCCACATTGGAAATCGGCCCTGACCTTTATGGCAACCTGATCCGTGCACTAAGTGTGGCATTCGCCACCTGCCCGCCGCTCTGATCCCCGGCTGACCTGAAACAAGTTCGTTTTCACCCCGTGCATGTCGCGCACGGGGTGGACCGATCCCTGTCGTGATGCGCACATTTGATCAAATTGCAGAATCACGTGACAGGACCAGCACCATGAAAGACCAGAACTTCCTGAAGGAAAACAACGCCCGCCACATGTGGCACCCAATGGGACACCCTGGTGATGCCCAGAAAGATGCCCCCAAGATCATTTCGCGCGCAGAAGGCGTGCACATTTTCGACATCGATGGGCACAGCACAGTCGATGCGGTCGGCGGATTGTGGAACGTAAACCTGGGGTATTCCAACGATGTGGTGAAACAGGCCATTGCGGATCAGCTGTTTCAACTGCCGTATTATTCGGCCTTTGCGGGCACATCGAATCCGACGGCAATCGAACTCAGCTATGTGCTGAAAGAGTTCTTTGCCGAAGACGGCATGGTGCGCAGTTTCATTACCTCAGGGGGCTCGGACAGTGTCGAAACCACTTTGCGACTGGCGCGCCAGTATCATCGACTGCGGGGCGAACCGACGCGCACCAAATTCCTGTCGCTGAAAAAGGGCTATCACGGAACGCATTTCGGTGGGGCCTCGGTGAATGGCAACAACCGGTTCCGCACCGCCTATGAGCCCTTGCTGCCCGGGTGTTTTCATCTTCCCGCGCCATATGCCTATCGCAACCCGTTTGATGAGACCGATCCGGCCCGTTTGGCCGATCTGATCGCCAGGGCGATGGTGGACGAGATTGATTTCCAGGGCGCCAGCACCATTGCCGCCTTTATCATGGAACCAATTTTGGGGGCTGGCGGCGTCATCATCCCGCACGAAAGCTTCATGTCAAAGATGCGCGAAATCTGCGACCGATATGGTATTTTGCTGATCGCTGACGAGGTCATTACTGGGTTTGGTCGCACGGGCGACTGGTCAGGATCGCGCCACTGGGGGGTGCAACCCGACATGATGTCGACCGCCAAGGGGATCACTTCGGGATATTTCCCGGTTGGTGCGGTGATGATCGGCGAAAAAGTGACCGACGTTTTTGAACAGGATCAGACCGGTGAAGGCGCGATTTATCATGGCTATACCTACTCCGCACATCCTGTTGGGGCCGCGGCGGCGATTGCCAATATTGGTGAAATGCAACGATTGGAGTTGACTGGCAACGCAGCCGTGCGCGGTGCGCAATTGTATCAGGGCGTCCTGGCCCTGGCAGAGAACTACGACATCATCGGGGACGTACGTGGTGGTCACGGCCTGATGATGGGGATCGAACTGGTTTCAGATCGGACCACCAAGGCGCCGATGGACCTGGCAACGATGAAACGCATCCATCAGGCCACCTATGACGCAGGATCAATGGTGCGTTTGGGCGGGAACAACATCCTGATGTCCCCGCCATTGATCATCACCGACGTGGAAATCGACGTGATCCTGTCTGCTTTGGACGCCGGGTTCTCTGCAGCCTGAAGTGTAAAAAGAAAACCTGGCCCGCAGGGGCCAGTTTTTTGCGTGCGGTTTTGTGAATGAACAAGGCTCGACAGGTTTCCTCTGTTTTACCTGTCAGCCAGCATCAGAAATCATCCCAATCATCTTCGACCGGCTGCATGGCCGGGGCGGTGGCTGTCGCCGATGTGTGGGATACAGCTGGCGAGGACTGCACCGGTTCTGTGGCGGCAGGCATCGGCCCACGGCGCGTGCTGAACACGTCGGGGGCCACGATCGTTGCGCTGTTTGGCGCGGCGGCGCCGGTCTTGAACCGAGCCATCGTTTGCGTCAGGGAATCCGCTTCGCGGGTCAATGCGTGGCTGGCCGCCGTGGTTTCTTCGAACATTGCCGCGTTCTGCTGGGTCACCTGATCCAGCTGGTTCACCGCCGCGTTGATCTCTGCAAGGCCCGCGCTTTGNTCCCGCGACGACACGGCGATTTCGGATACATTGCGGCTGATCTCGCTGACGCTTTCGACGATCCCCTCCAACGCGGACCCCGCCTGGTCGACCAGTGCGGCACCGCGTTTCACCTGGGCACCTGAGGCCGATATCTGTTCCTTGATCTCGCTCGCCGCATCCGANGAGCGTTGCGCCAAGGCCCGCACTTCCGAGGCCACAACCGCGAAGCCACGCCCTGCTTCGCCCGCCCGGGCGGCTTCCACCCCCGCGTTCAACGCCAACAGGTTGGTCTGGAAGGCAATGTCGTCAATCACATTGGTGATCTTGGAAATCTGCTTGGAGGAGTTTTCGATCTCGCCCATCGCGCCGACCGCTTCCCGCACCACCGCGCCCGAGGCTTCGGCGTTCTGGCGGGCTGTTTCCACCACCGCGTTGGCATGCGCGGCCCCATCGGCCGCCGAGCGCACCGAGGAGGTCAGCTCATCCAGTGCCGAAGCGGTTTCTTCAAGCGTCGCCGCCTGTTTTTCCGTGCGTTGCGACAGGTCATCCGCAGCGTTGGATATCTCGCTGGCCTCGCCGTTGATCAGGTCGGCGTTCTCGACAACCCCCTGCATCGCGCCCAAAAGGCGATCGACGGCGTCGTTGAAATCAAGCCGCAACTGGTCGTAATCCGCGCCGAAGGCCTCGTCGATCTTGGTGGTCAGATCGCCGTCCGACAGGCTTTCCAGCCCGACCCGCAGCGCATCGACAACCTGGTTCTGCGCCCGCTCCATCTCAAGACGCGTCGCCTCGGCCTGCTCAATCGCCCGGCGTGTTTCGGTCACATCATTGCCGATCAAAACAATCCGCAAAGCACGCCCGTTCGCATCGATAACCGGGGAAAAACCGCCGTCAACAATGGCCATTTCACCATTCGTACGCGGCAGATCAAAGCGGCCGAATACCGATTGCCCAGCTTGCAATCTCTCCCAAACCGGGCCACGTTCTTCAGCCATCTGATCATCAAAATGGAAGACCTGATCGCCAGATTTGCCCAGCAGATCATTGATATCACGGTGCATCATGGCACAGAACAGCGCATTGGCGTCCAGCAGGTCCCCAGCCATAGAAAACTCGGCTTTCACTTGATTGGCGTCTAACGCTGAAAGCACAGCCGTCTTCATGTATTCCTTGGAGACATCCAACCATTCGACGACAAAGCCGATCTGTTCACCGTCTTCGCCCTGAACCGGGTTGATATCCAATGTCAGCCGGACATCCTCAATGCCGATTTCCGCCTTGTAGGGAAGTTTGGTCGGGTCAGCCAGAATGGCGCGAACGCGTTCTTTCAGTCCTGGGGGGTGAAAGCTGTCGATCGAGCGCCCAACCACAGTGCTGGTGTCGAAATCAGGCACGACAGACAAGAAAGAATCCTTGTATTTCTCTAACAGTTCGAGGGCGGTCTGGTTCACATGCATGATGTCCAGGTTCTTGTCGACCATCATGATCGCAGCCGAAGAGCCAGAGAATGCAGCGCCGCGGAATTGGCTTTCAAAATGAACCTTTTCCGCCTTCACCAGGCTTTCGCGGAAATTGGACAATGTGCGCGCGATGCCACCAATTTCATCGCCACGGTCAGTGCCGGGCACATCCGTTTCAAAGTTGCTTTCGGAAATCTGCTCCATGGCAAGGGCAACGCTGCCCAAGGGAGACGATAAGCTGCGAGACACGAAAAATGCGATCACAGAAACACCCGCGATGATCAAAAGGCCTTGGACCACCAGCTTTTGGATCAGCCCGGAGGTCAGTTCGAAGACTTCGGCCTGATCCTGCTCGGCAATGACTGCCCAGGTCGTGCCCAGAACCGTCAACCCGCTGTAGGACATGAAGACGGGCTGACCATTGCGCCCGAAGCCTTCCATCGTTCCCGTTTCACCTGCCAGCGCCCGCTCTGCGGCCGTGCTGCGCACTTCGGCCTGCATCACCTGCGATTCCTGTGTTTCTTGCGCGAAACGCGAGTCACTGCGCAGCAAATAGTCGCCGCCAACGACATAGACCTCTCCGGTACGCCCCAAGCCGTTTTCGAGGTTGGTCAAATTGGAAACATGATCCCCCGCAAGCTGGTAGGCAATGACACCGATCCGCTTGCCCTGGCGATCAAAAACGGACTGCGCCAGGAAACTGGCCGCCGCGCCACCGCTGGGGCCATAGGGCGAAAAATCTTCAAAAGCGAACTCTCCGGCAGGCAGGGTGATGGCGCGATTGAACGCCCGGGCAAGACCGGAGTCCTTCCACTCGCCCGACACCATGTTGGTGGCAAAGTCGGTTTCTTTGGATACCGAATAGATCAGGTTCCCGTCGACATTGAAAAGGAAGATGTCATAGTAGCCATAGTTTTCCTGCATTGCGCGGAATTCACCATGCGCCTGGGCATGGACGGTTGACCAGGTACTGTCGTCGCCAGCCCAATTCAGGTTCTGGCGTTCCCCGGCCGGATTGGGGTTTTCCGTAATATATAGGCGTTGCAAGATTTCCATCTGGTCCTGCCCCAGCACCCGCCAGGCCCGGTTGAACCCTGTCACCGCCCGCGCGGTTGAGCCCCGCGACGCGGCCACGTTCAGGTCGGCCAGGTTTGCATCAAACATCCCCTCGAGAGATTGCGCCCGGCTTGCGACGATCGCCTCGAGCAGGACTTTGCCCTGGCTTTCCAATGCAGCCCGTTCAGTTTGATAGGAAATGACCCCGGAAATCCCGGCGGACAAGGCCACCAGAAGCACCATGATCACAGGCAGTTTCTGAGAAATGCGGAACCGGTTCAAAAAGCGCATGTGTTGCCTCCAACAGCATTTTGGAGCACACGGGCAACAACGCACAGGCGGGCAACCTGCCCACCTGACACCAAATCGGGAAATACGTCTGTCAGCATTGTCTGCCTGCCTGCCAAATAAGGGATAGTGGCCCCTTTTCTGGCAGGCAGGAATGAATATTCATTTAAGCCCGGTCGTGAAATCGCCGTTTAAAGAGCGTGGTCCTCGGCGTCAAAGAAATGCGCGCGCCCGGTGTGGAAGGACAGGCCGACGCGTGTGCCCGGCGTATGGACAGCATCGCCGTGGGCGCGGACCGTGATCTGACCCAGAGGCCCGCCATCTGCAATAACATACGTGTCTGCCCCCAGGTATTCCAGCACATCAACCGTCACGTCACATTGCCCCTGCCCGACCTCGACCACGTCGATGTGTTCGGGGCGGATGCCGATCTGGGTGGCATTTGCGTCCCGATCATAGTCCCCACCGCGTCCGCCCTCGAGCGTATAGCGCGCGCCCGAAACCGTGCAGGGCAGGACGTTCATCTTGGGGCTGCCGATGAACTGCGCCACGAACAGATTGGCGGGGTGTTCATACAGCTCGCGCGGGGTGCCCACCTGGGCAATCACGCCGAATTCCAGCACGACGATACGGTCAGCCAGGGTCATGGCTTCGACCTGATCATGGGTGACATAGATCATCGTCGTATCAAGGTTGCGGTGCAGCTGAGCGATCTCATAGCGCATTTCGACCCGCAGCGAGGCGTCGAGGTTGGACAGCGGTTCATCAAACAGGAACGCGGTCGGGTCGCGCACGATGGAGCGGCCAATCGCGACGCGCTGGCGTTGCCCGCCCGACAGCGCCTTGGGGCGGCGATCCAGGTAGGGTTCCAGCTTCAGGATCTCGGCGGCGTGGTTCACCTTCGCTTCGATTTCCGCCTTGGGGGCGCCTGCGGTTTTCAACGAAAAGCCCATGTTGTCGCGCACGCTCATGTGCGGGTACAGCGCATAGCTTTGAAACACCATCGACAACCCGCGCTTTGACGGTGGCTGGTCGGTCACGTCCATGCCATCAATCAGGATCTGACCGCGCGAGGTTTCTTCAAGCCCCCCAATCATGCGCAACAATGTGGATTTACCGCAGCCCGAGGGGCCGACAAAGACGACGAATTCACCGTCTTCCATCTTCAGATCCACACCTTTGATGACCTGCACATCGCCAAACCATTTTTCGGCGGCTTTCAATTCGATTGAGCCCATCAGACAGACCCTTTCTGCGTGGTGCGGACCCAGGCCAGCCAGACGGCCGCAGTCCATGTAAATGTGCCACCGCCAGCGGGGGTTCCGTCAAGCGGGTCGAAGTATTCGGCAAAGCCATTGGTGGCAATCGCCGCTTGGGTGCGTTCGCGCAGGATCTCGCCGCGCGTTGTTTGCCCGGCGTCCTGCAATCCCATGCCGATCAGCGTGTTCATGATGGCCCAGGTCGGGCCGCGCCAGTATCGGCGGCTGTCGAACTTGGCGCTGGCGGGATCGTGGCTGGGCATGCCGTAGGTGACAGCGCCCATCACGCGGTCAAATTGCGCCAACATGCGGTCGTCATTCACGCCGCCATACCAACACAGGAACGACGCGTTGGACACGCAGCCCGACCAGGCGCCCGATCGTACGTCACGTGCGTCATAGCTGGCGAGTTCATCGTTCCACAGGCTGGCGGCACCCGCTTCCAGCCGGGTGATCCAGTCCTGGATTTCGCTGACGTCTTCACCCAGCGCCTGGCCCATTGCCAAAAGGTCACGATTGGCGCGCAGCAGGGTAAAGGTCATGGTCGGATCAGCGATGCGAAAGGGGTTGATGTCCTTCAGGATCTTCTGATCCCAACCGACAGACCGCCCCTGTTCGACCAGCCAGATATAGCGGTCGTAATCATACTTGGTCGGACGCATGTGCGGATCCACATGCGAGGTATCGCGCCGGGTATAGGGTTGCACGCCCTCAGGGTCGATTGCGGCCATCGCGCCGTCCCAATCGGGGGCATTGTCGCGCCCGGCCTCCCAGGGATGGGAGATGCAGATCGCGCCCTGATCGTCTGAGCGCCAGGTGATGAACCAGCGGTGCCAGGCCTTCAGCTTGGGGAACAGCGCCGCGATCCGGGCGCGGCCTTGATCCGGGTCGGCCTCGAATACCTTGCGCGCGAAGGTCGCCGCGACAGGCGGTTGCGAGATGCCCGAACTGGGCACCGGACCGTCACAGCCCCAGACATCCGGCCCGGGGAAATAGCCCGGATCGACCTGGTGAAACAGAATATGAGGCACCATGCCATCATCCCATTGGCCGGTCATCAGCGTGTCCAGTTCGGCCCAGGCGCGCGGGATATCGAAGGTCGAAAACCCATAGGCGGCAAAGGCGCTGTCCCAGTTCCATTGATACGGGTACAGCCCATCCGTCGGCACCGTATAGCTGCCGCGATCATTGACTGTCAGAATATCGCGGGCTTCGCGATCGAGCAGGGTGAGGTCGGACATATCTTTCATCCTTTGACGGCCCCTGCGGTCAATCCGCGGGTCATGAATTTTTCCAGCCCCAGAAACAGGGCCATGATCGGCAAGGTGGCAATCACCGCCCCCGCCATCAGGTGTTGGCGCGGGATCTCCGAGCTGTTCAGCATCGCAACCCCCCGGGTCAGCGTGAATTTCGACGGGTCATCCAGCAGCATGAAGGCCAGCAGGAATTCATTCCAGGCGATCATGAAGACATAGAGCGCGACCGAGGCGAGCGCGGGCAGCGACAGCGGCAGGGTAATTTTCCAGATGACGTTCAGCCGCGACAGCCCATCCATCAACCCGGCATCTTCGATTTCGGCGGGCAGGCCGCGGAAATACCCCTGAAGCATATAGAGCGCGACCGGGATCGTCGTCACCGGATAAATCAGGATGATGCCCAGCACCGAATTGCGCAGCCCCGTCATCGAATAGGCGATATAGATCGGCAGGGCGAGCACGATCATCGGCACCATATAGATCAACAAGATCGAGCGGCTCATCATCGCCTGGCCCTTGAAGCGCAGGCGCGCGACCGCATAGGCCCCGGGCACGGAAAACGCCAGCGTGATCGCCACCGTCATGACCGAGACAAAGAAGCTGGTGGTCAGATATGTGCCGAAGTGAAAGTCGCGGAACAGTTCGACATAGCTGCGGAACAAGGCCCAGCCCTGGGACAGGTCCAGCGAGAAATCCAGTGGGTTTTGAAGCAGTTGCTGTTGTGACTTCAGNCTGGTCATCACCATGACATAAAACGGAATGGCGACGATGGCGGTAAAGAAGATATAGCCAAAGCCGGTCAGAAACCGGATCACCGCCTCTTCGAATTCATGGCGTGACAGGATACCCGTTGGCAGATCACCCAGGATTTTCGCCAAGGGCACACCGGCCAAAACGCCCAGCGCAATGGCGGTCAGGATCGTGTCCCGCGCCCCATCAAGGACCGTAATCGGGCCGACCCCGGCAAACTCCACCACCAACGCCAGCGCGATCAACGCCCCGGTCAGCGACCACCGCCCAAGGTGCAGCGCAGCAAGGCCCGCAACCGCGCCAAAGACCAGCGACAGGCCCAGCGCGGGGCGAAAGGCCTGGCCGGTGGAAAAGGACAGGACCACACCAATCGTTACGGCGATGGTGACAGTCCAGAGCGCCCCGATCAGGGGGGCGGCAACATATCCGTGGCGCAGCATGGTCACAGGCCCTCCTCACGGCTGATGAATTTGAAGAAAAAGACGGAAAACAGGATGAGGCTGGCAAAGATCACCACCGCGACCGCCGCCCCGGCGCCAATGTTGCCGATCGCAAAGGCCTGTTCATAAACATTCACCGTCAGCGTCCGCGTGCCCGCATTGCCCCCCGTCATCAGGAAAATGTCGTCGAATTTGTTGAACGTCCAGATAAAGCGCAGCAGGAACAGCACCGACAGAATGCCCAGCAGCATCGGCATCGACAGATACCAGAATTTCTGAAAGGGCGACGCGCCGTCCATGTCGGCGGCCTCGTACATGTCGGTGTCGATCGACTGCATCCGCGCCAGGATGAACAGGAAGGACAGCGGGAAATAGCGCCAGATTTCAAACACCGTCACTGTGATCAAGGCCAGCGGGCGTTGGCCGAAAAAGTTGATCGGCGTGTCCACGACCCCCATCTGCACCAGCAACGCGTTGGCGGACCCCGAAAACGGGTCCATCAGTGTCACCCAGGTAAAGGCGACCGCGATCACCGGCGACACGTAAGGAAACAGATACAAGCCGCGCAGAATGCCCTGACCGCGAAAACTTTTGTTCAGCAGCATGGCGGCGAACAACCCCATGACCAAGGCGCCAATGGTGCCGAAAATCGTATAAAACAGCGTCACATACATGACCTGCCAGAATTCATTTCCATCAAAGATCCGGGCGAAGTTTTCCAGAGAAAACGTCATGTTTGTCAGGATGTTGTCCGCCGTTCCCGTTGTGATTGGCTTCGAGGACTTCACGTCCGGCGCATCCATCGTCAGGGTGACGGGAATTTTCACGACCTCGCGCTGGCCGCCCTGAAGGTCGCCAAAATCACAGTGCAGCGCGCGGCCGTCCAACACGCAGGGCGCGGGCACCTCGCCCAGGGTCAAACCGTCGGGGATCGTGTCGGCGAATGTCACGCCCTCGATCAACGCCTTGGGGGACGAATTGCGCAGTTTGTATTCCAACGTACCCACGTCTCCGGCGACGTCTGCGCCACCGCGCAGGCTTTCCTTGACGATCGGTACAGGCGCGCGCAGGTCGGCCAGTTCGACCGGCTTGAAGCTGATCCAGAACACGGCCAGCAGCGGCAGGGCCACCACCAGGGTGACAGCCGTCAGGGTGGGCAACAGCAAGCCCCAGGCCAGCCGCGCTTCGCGCCGCGCCAGAGGGCCTTGGCCCTTGGGAGGAGAGACAGAGGTCATGAGACAAATCCGGGATGCGCGAAGGGCCGTTGGCAGCCCTTCGCTGGGAGATAAAGATCGTCCGGG
>JGI24724J26744_10001909_pt1 | contig 14042 bp, 7 predicted proteins | sample Cruoilmetagenom7_FD_26744 | JGI IMG/M metagenome (IMG submission 26744)
GATCTTTTTTTGATTTAAATTGTCAAATAAAACCTTATGTTAATTTAGTTTATCTTACCAAATATATAGATAAAAAAACACGCAAAAATCTTATGTACACACCTGCTTTTCATATAACTCATGGAATTTCCGTTTTGGATTTAAAAGGTTTTTCAACCAATTTAGCTATAATCCATACAAGCAAACAAGATATTACAGATTATGAATATAGCTCTTATGACAAAATAAAAAAAGACGGGTTTACTGTGACAAATTTAACCATCAGTAAAAAAATATTTGATTATAATGAAAATGGCAAAGTAACCTTAAAAGGAGAAATCCAAAATGTTTTTGATCGTGATTATGAGTATGTACAAGGTTACCCAATGCCTGGAAGGGTATTTTTTATCAATTTAAGATGTGATTTCTAATTTAACTGTTATATAAATCCTTTTTATTCCAATGGAATTAAAAAGTTTAATTCTCGGCATCTTTAGCAAAAAAGGTAAAAAAATGAAATCAAACAGATGCTTTATTGTAAGATCGCTTTTAATAAGCCTGCTATTTTTTTTAATCCAGGCAGGAGCAGTTTCAACTGTATTTGCTTATCCTGAAAAGTTCACAGACTCAAGCAACATAAAAATTACAATCAGAAACAAACCTGTGCGGGTTGTGTCACTTGTGCCTGGTGTAACTGAGATAATATTTTCATTAGGTGCTGGAAATGTTCTAAAAGGAATAACATATCACAGTGTTTATCCATGTGAAGCATCTAAAAAAAAAATTGTCGGGGGTTTTTTATCTCCTTCTGTACAAAGAATAAAAGAGATAAACCCGGATGTTATTTTTTATTCAAAGCTGCAAAAAAAAGTAATAGAAGAATTTTCCACTGGAAAATATCTTATGATAAACCTTGAAACAAAATCTCTGGCAGAAAGTTATAAAAACATAATTTTGCTGGGCAGAATTTTTGACAAAAATAAAAAAGCAGTAGAACGTGTTAAAAGGATAAAAAAAGATCTTGGTATAATTGATAAAAAAATATCCAAAATTTGTAAAAAAAAAAGAAAAAGAGTTATCAGGCTCATGGGTAGAACTGCGCTTATGGCTCCAGGAGATGACAGTTTCCAAAATGAAATGATCAAAGCTGCAGGCGGGATTCCACCTGAGTTCGGTAAAAAGGGAAACATTGTTGCTGTAACTGAAAAAGAATGGATAAAATTTAATCCCCAGGTCATATATGGATGCGGAAGAGATAGTAAAACAGCAAAAAAATTTTTTGACAGTCCTGAATTAAAGGATGTGGATGCAGTTAAAAACGGAAAAATATTTTATTTCCCATGCGCCTTAACATGCAGAGCATCTACCAACACAGGTTATTTTGTTTCATGGCTGGCTTCAAAAATCTATACTGACGAATTTGCATGTAAAAAAAATCAGGTATTAAAAGAAAAAATATTTAAAACAAAAAGCCTTGATATTAATCTTGAATATATTAAAGATTCCCGCATAGCATACAGCCGTATACATGATTTTATAAACAAAACCCTGATTATCGATTTTAAAATTCCCATGGAGGTTGTTTCATCACTTGAAGGTTACAGAAAAAAAATTATATCTGTGGGCAACCATTATTCACCGCCTTCATGTTGGGGTATTGGACATAAGCACGGTTTAAAGAAAATCAGGTCGAGAATCTACAAGGTTATAGGCGCAAACAAAGCTGACACATCCTTTCTTTTTACCGGAGCAAACATGGACAATCTGTCAATCCATAAACAGGCATTTAAGGATATGACTGTTTATGCCCTTGTTACAGCAGGAGTTAGATCAAACGCCGTGAGAATGTCAAAAGATTCAGGTAATTATTATGAACCAGGAACCATTAATATTATAATACTGACCAATATGAATCTTACAAAAAGAGCTATGACGCGAGCAGTTATTTCTGTAACAGAAGCTAAAACCGCAGCATTGCTGGATATGGATATAAGAAGCAGCGTTATGCCGGCAAAATACAGGGCAACAGGCACAGGAACTGATAATATCATTGTTGTTAAAGGGACAGGTGTCAGTATCGACAATACAGGAGGCCATTCAAAGATAGGGGAACTTATTGCAGGTGCAGTATATGCAGGTGTTAAAGAGGCTGTATGTAAACAAAATGCTATTGTGGATGTAAGGAATATTTTCCAGCGCCTTAATGAAAGGAAAATATCAGCACACAGTCTGATTTCCGAAATAGGATGCGACTGTAAAATAGATAAAGGCGAGCTGGGTATAATGGTTGAACAAATTTTGCTCGACCCTGTTTATGCTGGTTTTCTTGAATCCGCATTTGTCTTGAGCGATGATTATGAAAAAAGGCTGATAAAAAACCTTGCCTCATATAATCTGTGGTGCAGAGAGACTGCCTGGCAAATCGCTGGAAAAAAGTTTGAAAATATGAAAGATTTTGTTGAATCAGAAGATATTCCCATAGTGCTGAAAAATGCTTTGAATGCTATCTTAAATGGCGCTTATTACAGAACTTTAAAGTAAGAAAATGCATAAATTCAGGTAAATTTCAAAAAATGTTTTGGATGATACAGTTAAGGCTGTTTTAAAGCAAAATAAAAAGTGGGCCTAAACTTTACGGCCCAAGAAAAATAGATAATCTGATTCAGGCATTATAGTAGCTTGCATCTGTTTTCGTTATTTTAATAATCTGTTTTTTTATAATTGGTGCAAGGAGAAAAAATAATTTATGAACCGCTTGTTTTTATCAGCACTGATAATAATTTTTTTTACATCTTCATCATATGCAGAAAACATATCAGAGCACTTAAATAAAAAAATATTCAGTATGGACCCTGTAATTGTAAGATCACAAAGGATGATCGAATATGTAAAAAACCATCCAAACAGCGTTGTTACCCTGGATAGAGATGAAATCCTTCAAAGAAATTTTTTGGAAGTAGGTGAAGCTATAGATTCCATGTCCGGAATAGATGTAAAAGAATCAGGAAGCGGTACAGGACACAGAATATCCATACGCGGTTCTGGAGGTTCAGGAAAAGTTCTTGTGCTTATAAACGGCAGGCCTGTTAATTCAAGCCAGTACGGAAGCGTTAATCTTGACAGCATTCCCATGGAAATTGTCAGTAAAATAATGGTATTCAAGCCTCCGGTGCCTGTATGGATAGGCTCTGGCGCAACTGCAGGAGCTGTAAATATCATCACAGGCACCCATATTAAAAAAGGCTCTAAAAAAAAAGAGACAAAAAAACGTTTGAAAATAAGCGGAGGCTCTTATGGAAAGGCTAAGCTCAGCTCTTCCATAGTACTTTCTGGCGGTGATGACAAAAGCATAATGGTTACAGCAGAGGGAAGCCACAGGGACGGCAAAAGAAAAAACAGTGACAGAGATACAGGAAGTTTTAGTTTTCATTTGGATAAAAAAACAAGCAGCCATTCACAATATGATTTTAATGCACGCTATTATCATTCATTTCACGGCTCCCCAGGCCCAATAGACAACCCAACCCCGGATGCACGCCAGCGTTATGAAAAAAAATCTTTTGATTTGATGTGTAAAGGGCTTGCTGGCAGCAAAGGTGATTTTTCAATTAAATCATATGGAGATATAACCAATCTTGAAGACAGCTCCCAAACAGGCTATAAATCAAAACTTAAAGCATATAAAATCGGAATAAAAGGCGATACAAACTGGGTCAAAGAAAATGGCAAATGGGCTTTCCGAGTTGGCGGACTTCTTGAAAAAGATAATGTGGATCATAACATCTCAGGAGATCATCACAGAGAAAAGTATTCACTCCATACCCAGTTTGACCGAGCCTTTGATAATTCTACATTCAGTATTGGGCTAAGAGGAGATTACACAAACGATTTTTATTTTTCACCTGCATACACAACTGGTTTTAGCTATGCATTTGGGGAAAATTTTATATTAAAATCAAATTTTGGTTATTCGGAGAAAATCCCCTCTTTTAGCCAGCTCTATCAGTCAAGCCACGGATCCATTGATCAGGTCAGAGGAAACAAAGATCTTGATGAAGAAAAAGTATACTCATATGATATGGTTCTTGAAAAAAAATTCAATAAATGGATAAATATTGAAACAGGGCTTTTCAGAACCGATACTTATGATCTTATTATGTATGAAAGAAATAAAGCTGATCTTATTTACAGGCCTTTAAATATAGACAGGGCATACAAAGAAGGCCTGGAGTTTTCCATGAAGATAAATATGAAAGACAAGGCTTATTTTGATTTGAATTATATCTTGCAAACAAGCAAAAACAGGGAAACAGGAGGCAAATTAGCCTATATTCCCCAAAGTAAACTTAAGGCTACATTGAAATTTTCATTGAAAACAATAACAAGAGTTGAAATGATTTTCAGAGCATTAAGTCACCAATACAGTGAAGCTGAAAATAAAAAATCAGAGATTATAGATTCATACACAAGCACTGATATAAAAATTATTCGGCCTTTTGACATAAAATCAGTCACTGCTGATTTTTTTGTTCATTTTCAGAATATATTTGACAAAAATTTTGAATTTCACCATGGATACCCTGACGACGGATTCAGATTTATTTGCGGACTCAATTTTAACTTTTAATGATTTTATAATTTTAAAATATTTGCAGACATACCATGCGTAAAACCACTCCAGACCAAATCTTATTATTATTAATTATTAATGAATAAAGCAATCATTTGGTATTATTTGCTAATTTTTATATACTTAACTCCATTTAATTAAAATTTCCCAAAGGCTATAAAACTTTTCTTTTTTTCTGCTATAAAAGAAAATACGATTTCATCTTGCCTGTCATTATCCGCATCTGCAACAACAAAATCGCTTATATATTTTGAAACATTTTGACTCTTTACTTTCATATTTAATCCAAGCTCATTCCAGGCAAGAGCTTCTATATGCCCACTGCTAAAACTCCTGATCCGCATAAAATATCGACCGGTTTTCCCCTGATTTCTAGATACTATTATTTCATTATTACCATCTTTATCAAAATCTGTAACATAAATTCTCTGAGGAAGATAAATCTGCTTTATTTCATGTTGATCACCTGATCTGTTTTCAGTAATTGACAGGTCTGCTGGCATCTGGATATAGGTTGTGTTTCCTCCATAATGGTTGCTGCTTGTCCATTGCTCATCTCCCTTTTTATTTAAAATACTTATCTTATCATTTTTTGTAAACCTTATTATCATCTCTTGATTGTTGTTAAAGACATCTCCATAAGCAAAGTCATAAATATTGATTTTTTCAGGAAGAATAAAATCATTTTTTGCAACATACTTGCCTGAGCTCCATACAAGTTCAAATATACCAGGAACAAAAATTTTATTAATACCCATTTTTTGTGCTAAAAGAGTATCCTTTTTTCCATGGACATTTGATATTTTATAATAAAAATTTGTTTTATCTACAATTTTGTTAAATTTTTTCCCATTCCATTCTACAACAAATGACTTTAGTCTTTGCCTGGTTTGAGAAATATTTGTAATGAATATTTCTGCTTTTCCATTTTTGTTGATATCTGCAACATCAAGCCAGATAAAACGGTTGGATCCTTTATATTTTATTTCTTTAACTTTCTTTAATTTACCATCTTGATATCGATAAATAAAAATCTTGTTTTTACTTATAAAAACAATTTCATTTCTGCCATCATTGTCCACATCACCAACTGATATTCCTGTTATTTTCTCATTAAATTTTTTGCTTTTCCAGACAGATGAAAAAATATTTCCATCCCTTTTGTGTATATTTGACAAACTCCCTTGCTGTGTTTTTTTATGTTTTGAAAAATTATCCTGGCGTTTTTGAAGAGCAGAATCATTATTTTTTTTTTGAAAAAACAATTCTGGTTGAGCTTTCATACCAAATACTTTTTCATTTATCTGGTTTGCAAAATAATTTATGTGTAAAATCACATCACCATGACTTTTGCCAAGCTGACTAAATATAATCAATGGCTTTTTTCTGACCACATCAATAAATCTCGCATCAGTACTCACACTATTACCTATCAAGGTTATGCTGCCAAGCAAAACATAATCTGCCTTAAAACGTCTGGCTATCAAAACAGCCAACTTCTCATTAAGCGATTTATGCATATTTTTTATTTCAGAATCTGTTTCCTTATAACTGATCAGTTCAAGTTTGTTGTTATGCGATAATCTGGTTGACAACATATCAACAATACCGCTTCTGAGATAGCTTAAATCGCTTTTTGTGTGAATATTAAAAGGGAAAATGAGAACTTTTTTCCGATAATCTGCCAACAGGATATCACAAAATACCAGAGAACTAACAATTAATGCCAAAGCAATATAAAATAATTTTATTGTTTTTAAATTCATCAGCACACTTCTCCTGTTTTAAAAGACATAAGAAATCTGAAAGTTGCTTTACCCAAGTTTTTTAATGAACATTTTATATCAGTAACTATTTTAATGCTTTTGTCACCAACTCGGCAGGCTGTTACAGAATGCAGACTTCAAAATTTTTCATATAAATATAACCCATGTATCACAAATCCGTATAAAAATATTATGCATAAAAATTATTTTCTTTAGTTTTGACACATTTTTTTTATTTTTGCTAACTTTTTTTTAAAAATTACCGACCATTGACAATGAAATCTGCCTTTTTCAGCTTTTTTTATGGGGTAACTGCAGCGCAGAAGTCAGGGGTTGTTATTTCAGCATCTAAAGCTCTTTCTAAAATATCCTCGTATAGTTTGTTTTTTTCAAAACAGATTACAATCTTTTGAAAGTCTGTCAGATCTTTGGCATCAATCGCAATCTTAAATTTCTTGATAGCAGCCTTTTCCCGTTTCATATTATATGTGTTTGTTTACAATGTTTTTAAATTTAAAGTGACCAGATAATTTCTTCCGGGCTGAATCAATGAATCATCCCAACCGTGCATACAAATCATGGGGAAGGATTTATAGGCTTTATCTGTGAAATTTTCAATCGCAAAAGTGAGGCTGGCACTCTTGAAAAAATTAAATGACGGAATATTAATTCCCATTCTAAAATCATAAACAGTAAAAGCCGGTGTTTTTTGTTTTTCTGTCCATTCATTCGGGACACGGTCTTGTTTGGCATAAATTTTCGCGTATATTTCTGCCCAGAACTTCCCCTTCTTTAATAAATTAATATTATCCTTTGAATATCTTAACCCCAGAATAGTTTTAAAGGGAGGTATTCCTTCTAAAGGATCTTTTCCTATTTTATCTTCACCCCTTGCATAGCTCATAGAGGAAAAAACAGAATATTTTTGGCTAATCTGATAATCAAAATTTCCCTCTATTCCATATATTTCTACCTTTCCTTTGTTAGCGAATGTGAGATTAACAAATTTATCTGACGCAGCCATTAAAATATAGTTGTTAATTCTGTTGTAAAATCCTGTAATATTTCCGGAAAAATCAAAATAGCGCATTTTGATGCCTGCCTCATAATTAATGCTTTCTTCTGATTTAATATCAGGATTACCCATTAATAATGAGCCCCCAGGTACTGCACCCACGTAAAATCTTTCTTCTAAAGAAGGAGCCCTGAATCCTATTGCAGCAGAGCCTGTAAGATTTATGGAATCGGTTAAGGAGTATAGCAGGCTGATACCTCCGGTTACTGAATTGTCTGTGTATTTTTTTCCAGTTATGTTATTTTCAGCCTTAAAATAATCGAATCTTCCACCTAATGTCATCCACAAATCTTCAAATAATTCTATTTCNTCCTGAAGATAAAATCCTATATTCTCACAAACACCATCAACAAGACTATCCTCAGTATGAAGCTTGGTAAAATTTTCGGGAATATTTAGCCCAAGATTTGTAAAAAGATTTATCATAGGTTGAAGGATTTGATTTGGAAGAGTCATTTCCATTATCGAAATATTAGTATCTACAATGCTTGGAGCCTTAGCCTTGTCTTTGGAATATTCCATGCCAAAAGTTAATATCTGAGAAAAGCCATAATCAAACCCTGACATCCCCTTTGCCTGGGTGCTGTATGTATCCGTGTTAAGTTCTCCGTTTATCACAACTCCAATGTTGCCTGGCATAATATACGGCCTGATTGTTGTTGTGTTTATATAGTTCATCCTTTCTTTTTGACCGTGAGTACTAAGTGTAAATGAATCCAGCCACGAAAACGGTTTTTTAATATCATAATCCAATGCAAAGGCATCACGATCCATTTGGGGTATATCAAAAATGCAGTCTACGTTAGAATACATTGTGGGAAGGTCAAAGTTACCGATGATATCCTTAATTTCCATGGGAATATTTTTCATTTCTGTGCTTGGTGTATAAACCTCTCCTCGAAAACTTGTAACAGAAAAGCTGGTTGATTGTTTGTCATTTATTACATATCCTCCGCGAATATCTATGCTTGTATCTTTATAATTGCTATGTTCCAGTTTCCCTTCGGGTGTATTAACATCGTCAGCACCTTTTTTTGATATTCCTATAATTGAATGAAAGCCATTTACTCCAAACTCTGCCTCAACCCTTACCGATTTCATCTTGTTCACACTGCCATATTTGAGAATACTGCCTGCGCTAAAATACTTCTCCGTACTTTTTGGAGTTTTTTTTGTTATTATGTTTATTGCTCCTCCGATGGCGCCTGAACCGTAATGGACGGTGCCAGGACCGTGAAGAACCTCTATTCTTTCTATCTGATTTACATCAATTTCATTAAGATATACACCACCTGTCAGGGAACTGACATGGGAATTCCATCTCCTCCCATCAATAAGAATAACTACCCTGTTTGCAGAAAGCCCTCTTATTCTTGCCTTGGTAATTCCAGGGGTGTTGTCATGATGAATTTCAATACCAGGAACATTTTTTAATAATTCACCAATATTTGCCGGAGATATTCTATCAATCTCATCCCTGTCTATAACTGTAATGGGAGTAGGGGTTTCAAAAGATGATTTTTCATATTTCGTGGCTGTAATAACGATTTCATCTATCTTGAAAATTTTTTTTTCTTCCTTTTTTGTCTCTATATCCTTAGGTTCAGCATTATAGTTTGCAATATAATCATCAATTGGTTTTACAAATTTAAACCCTTCCTGCGCAAAACAGGAAATTTTAAACAAACAAATCAAAATTGTAAAAAAAATAATCTTAAATATACACGATCTTTTCATCAATAATACCTCATCAAGACAAGTTAAAATTGTTCAAGCAGTGTCCAGATTATTTGTGCTTATCCCAAACCTGTTCAACTCCAAAAAAAAAAAGCCACAAAGATATAGATAAACTAAACCTTCGTGGCTTTTTTATAATATGTGGTTTGGAGCAATATTGTAACTATTTAGCCCAGTTATTAAATGATCTTAAGGGTTTTAAAAAATCAATAATGCCTTGTCTTTATATAGACAAAATGGGCTTCCACGTTGACGATATACTAAACAGGACAGTTAATTTTTTTCCACCAAAAACCCTTGTCAAATCAAAAATGGTATCAGATGCATTTTTTGCTGAATAGTTACAATAAATTTAAAATTTTCATTCGTTGAAAATATTGTATTTAAAAATCACTCTCAAACTTTTTTTGATAATTTTCAAAAAAAATTTTAAACCATACAATTATTTAATTGTCAAGATTTATCAAATAGATCCATCGTCTAAAAAACATTTTGCCTTTGCGCATTTTTAAATGTCTTTCTATCGATTTGTTCAATCTTATTACCTTAAACCAGATTCAACTATACCAAAAGCCCTGCAAAAACTATCATCATTGTTGTTGTTTTTTTATTTTTTGATAGTGATTTGGGATAGTCTTTGATTATAGTTGACAATAAATGTTTTGTATTGATATAAATTTCATTTAAATTAAATGGTGGCAAGAAGTTACCTGAAAGTTACCTGAAAAAATAAAAAAAAATTACAATAAAATAAAACCATGAAGGTTATGAAGGGGAGATTTTCCCATGTAGCCTTATGGTTTTTTTATTTTCTGCAATGGTTTTTTTTAAAGGTAAATTTTAAGCGAGGTATATATGCAGCCTGTTCAAATCATATTGATATCAACACTAACAAGCATAAGCGTTTTGGATCAGATAGTAAATGATATAAATGTCGATTATGGAAATATCTTATCTTTAAAGATCTATTATCTTCACCGGGTTGAAGCCCAAAAAATTGATTTTGATAATGTAATAACAGATATTTATAATGCGGATATTGTACTTTTGGATATAAGAGGGCACTCCATAGGGCTAAAGAGATTGATTGATGCAGTTGGCAAGGGTAACAATACTGTTGTTAACTTGTGCGGCGGCACAAAGGAGCTTCTTTCTAAAACCCGCATGGGCAGTTTCCGTGCAAAAATGATTTTTGAAAAGCAGAAAGATATAGGTTTTGATACGGATTATGTTGATATATCAGCAGGTCTTAAGATTATGGAATGGATTAAAAAGGCAGGCAAAATCCTTCCTTTTGGTATTATTAAAGATGCCAAAAACTGGGGTTTTGCCATTGATTACTGGCAGTATGGGGGAAAGGAGAATTTTAAAAACCTTTTGCTTATGCTTTTAAGAGAATACGGAGGTAAAAAAAAAGTTCGTTTTTCCATTCCTGCCGCTTTTCCAAAAGGCGGAATCTATTACCCGGGTTCGAAAAAATTCTTTTTATCAATTGATGATTTTTTTTCTGCTCATCCACCCATGCCTGATAAACCTAATATCGGAATATTTTTTTACGGAGGCATGCATTTTGAAGACAACAGGCCGATAGTAAAGGTACTTGTTGAAAGGTTAAAAAAAGATGCTAACGTAATACCTGTTTTCTCGGATGTATTGTCAAATCTTGAGACTATGGAAAAATTCTTTTTAAAAAACGGGGAACCGCTTGTAAGTGCCGTAATTAACCTCCAGTACTTCAGATTAAATGGCGGACCTCTGGGTGGAGATCCTGAGCCTACAATTTTTTTGCAAAAAAAATTGAACTGCCCTTTTTTCGGACCTGTTCAAATGTATCAGACGGAAATTTCCAAATGGGAGGAATCGGAAATCGGCTTATCTCCAGTGGAGGTGGTAATTGCAGTGGCCATGCGGGAGATAGATGGCTGCGTTGAGCCTATGGTTTTAAGCGGGTTGAATGATACCGGATTCAGCAAAAATATTGGTAACGATCTAATGGAGTCCTGTCCCATTGATGACCGCATTGAAAAGTTCACAAACCGTATAAAACGCTGGTTAAGGTTGCAGCAGAAAGCTAACAGCGAAAAAAAGATCGCTATTATCATCTACGATTATCCACCAGGTGAAGAAAACCTGGGCAATGCAGGATATCTTGATGTTTTCCAGAGTATTGATAATGTTCTTTGTCAATTGAAAAAGCAAAAATACAAAGTGGATATCCCTGAAAAAGGGATCAAGGATCTTTTGCTTTCCATGGGGTCGGTAAATACTTCTGGATGGTCATTACCGGAAAATTATAAAGGTATAACCCTTTCAAATGATAAATACTGTAAGTGGTTTAATGCCCTTCCTGATGATTTAAAAAATAAAATGGAGAAAAAATGGGGAAAACCACCGGGAAATATCATGACATGGGAGGGAAAATTTTTTATTCCCGGTATAGAGCTGGGAAATATTTTTATAGGCATTCAGCCATCCCGCGGCATACATGAAGATCAGGAAAACTCTTACCATGACCGTGACCTGCCCATTCATCATCAATATCTTGCCTTTTACAGATGGCTGGAGCATGAGTTTTGCACTGATGCTTTGATTCACATGGGCACCCACGGCACCCTTGAATTTACCAGCGGCAAAGAGGCTGGCCTTTCTTCTACTTGTATTCCTGATATCCTCATCGGGAGTATGCCCCATATCTATGTTTATTGGGTTACCAATACATCAGAAGCAGCTATTGCAAAAAGAAGGAGCTATGCCATAATAGTTGACCATCAGCCCCCTTCATTTACAACATCAGGCCTTTATGATGAACTTACAGACCTTGAAAATCTTATCCATGAATATTACGAAGCCACTGTGCAGGACCCTTTTCGGGCTAAAATAGTAAAAGAACAGATTTTTAAATGGGCAAAAAAGATTCATCTGGAAGATAAATCCATCGACAGAATTTCAGATACCTTATATGAAATAAAAAAATCGATCATTCCAAAAGGGCTGCATATATTTGGCCAGAAATATGAAAAAGATGATATGGTCGAACTCTTGACCCTAATATCAAGATATGATCGGGAAGTACCTTCTCTTCACCGTATTATTGCGGAATCAAAGGGGCTTGATTATAAAAAACTTGTCAAACATCCTTTAAAGGCAAATGATTCCAGCATCTTCGAAAATATGTGGGAACAGATAGAATCAGAGGCAAAAGAGACTATCCAGCTTCTTGTCAATGGCAACCGTAGACAAAATTTTTTAAAGGATCTTCCCAGCGAATCCAGAAATAAAAAAGATGAAATTTTTGATTATCTTAAAAAATTACAATCAGACATGGGGGATAACAGGGAACATTCAGGGCTTTTAGATGCAATATCAGGAAAATTCGTCACCCCGAATATTGGTGGTGATCCAATAAGGACTCCAGAGGTATTTCCCACGGGGGCAAACCTTTATCCTTTTGACCCAAGGCTGATCCCAAGCAGTGCTGCATGCATAAGGGGCGCTGCCATTGCCCAGGGAACTATTGATGAATTTTACAGAATAAACGAAAAGTATCCTGAAACCATAAGCGTTGTACTGTGGGGGTTTGAGACTATCAAAACAAGGGGAGAAACCATTGGACAGATTCTATGTTACATAGGGCTTCGCCCGGTGAGAAAAAGCGGACCATGGTTTACCGACCTTGAAGTAATAGACCTTAATGAACTAAAACGTCCACGAATAGATGTGGTTGTCACTATATGCGGTATTTTCAGGGATACTCTGCCTAATCTTATAGATCTGTTGGGTAACGCATTTAAAATTGCAGGTTCTTTGGATGAGCCGTCTGAAATGAATTTTATTAAAAAACATTCCATGAAAATAAAGGACAAATTTAAAGATAAAGATATAAACATCCATACGAGAATATTTGGCCCCAGACTAGGGGAATATTCGACATCGCTAACCACCATGATTGAAACATCAGGGTGGAATAATGAAAATGAACTTGCAGATGCGTATATTAAGAGCATGCAGTATGGGTATGACGAAAAATCGTCTGCTGTATCATTAAAAAAAGTTTTTAAGCATCTTTTATCAGATGTGGACATTGTAAGTCAGGTTAGAGATACCCATGAACTCGAAATCACCGAACTGGATCATTACTATGAATTTTTTGGTGGGGTTTCAAAATCAATAGAATCGCTTAAGGGTGAAAAACCGCAGATGCTTATTTCCGACACAACAAAAGAATTTATCGAGGTGGAAGATGTGGGAAAACCCATAGAAAGATCCATAAGAACAAGATTACTAAATCCCAAATGGATAGACGGGATGCTTGAGCACCCGTTTCATGGCGCACAGAAAATATCTGAAAGGGTTGAATATGTTTTGGGCCTTGCGGCAACCACAGGCAAGGTAAAAAAATGGATATGGCGGGATATTTCAAACAGGTATATATTTGATGATGAAATGAGAAACCGCCTGTCTAAAAATAATTCATATGCAGCATTAAAATTGATAAGCAGGTTGATTGAAGCAGATAAAAGAAATTACTGGCAGGCTAGTGATGAAGAAATCCAGAGACTTACCGAAGCATATATTGATCTGGAAGGTATAATTGAGGAAAATAATAATGATAGCTAACCCATCTTTTGAAGAGTTGAAGATTAATAAGCCAAACATGGTATGGTCAATTTTAAGTTGTAAAAAACATTCAGAACTGCATTTTGGACAAATAATCATAATCGCTTATATATTAAAGCTATATTAAAATTAACAACACCTAATTTTAATATATTATTTGCTTTTATGAATAACTATAAAATATTATTGACAATAATATTTTAATTTGTTAAATAAAATAATATTAGATATAATTATA
>JGI24724J26744_10001914_pt1 | contig 14021 bp, 10 predicted proteins | sample Cruoilmetagenom7_FD_26744 | JGI IMG/M metagenome (IMG submission 26744)
GCCCGCGACGCCATTCAAAAGATGTGCAAACGGGTTGCCAAACTGTGGGACATCGATGAAGACGCGGTTGTCTGGGAAGACGGATATGCAAAACCCGCTGGCGCGAATGCGGGCGAGTTCGAGCCGATGTCAATTGCAGAAATAGCGGCAATTGCCAACAGCACTGGCGGACCGATTTCTGGCCACCACGAGGCCAATGCCGACGGTGCCGGTGTCAGCTTTGGGGTGCATTTGGTTGATCTGGAAATCGACCCCGAGACCGGCCACACAACCATTTTNCGATACACGGTCTTTCAGGACGCAGGCAAAGCAGTGAACCCTGATTATGTCGAGGGGCAGATGCAGGGCGGTGCGGTTCAAGGCATCGGCTGGGCCTTGAATGAGGAATACATCTACGGGGCTGACGGGTTGTTGCAAAATCCGGGCTTTTTGGATTACCGCATTCCGGTGGCGTCTGATTTACCGCCTATCGAGGCCGTCATTCTGGAGATCCCGAACCCCGGACACCCCTATGGTGTGCGTGGCGTCGGCGAGACCTCAATCGTGCCACCATTGGCCGCTATGTCAAACGGGGTGTCCCGTGCGATCGGTCANCGGATGTATGAACTGCCGATGTCGCCGCCGAAAATTTTGAAAACCATAAAGGCATAGGGGTATGGTCAAGGTTGTCGTTTGGGGTTCACTCCGCGCGGCAACAAATGGTGCAGCAATCGTCGAGGTCGAGGCTTTGAACTTCAAAGACGTTCTGGTTAGGCTTGAACAGGAATATCCCGGACTGAAACCTCAAATAGAGCGGGGGGTTTCGCTGGCGATTGATGGCACAATCTATCGCGATGCGTGGTTCACACCCGTGAAACCCGACAGCGAAGTCGTATTGATGCCGCTGATGGTGGGTGGGTGACAGATGCTGCCGCGCAACCGTGAAACCGGCTATCCATNCCACTGCGTAAGCAACGTGTCAGGCGCTGGCCGCACGTTGCGCTGTGGGGCGGATGTGGCTGTGCCAATAGCAATAAAACACAGGAATACCTCGTCATCCGCAAGGCCAAGGGCGGTGCGAAACGCATTTGTACGCACCGCTTGGCCGCTCAGGGCACGGGCGCCAAACCCCATCGAGTGGGCCGCCAGCAAAACGTTTTGCAACGCGGCCCCGCCGGATGCCATCTGGTCGTCCACATGGGGCACATCCGCGGTTCTGTTCACGTGCAAAACCAGACCCAACAACATCGGCGCACGNCTGGCCTTTTCGCGGGCCCGCGACAGGGCTTCGGGATCGGCATTTGGCAAACGNTCCAGCAATGCCGCCTGAAAAACATCCGCAAGGCTGGCACGGCTGGATTCAGCAAATTCAATGAACCGCCACGGGCGTAGCTTGCCGTGATCCGGTGCCGCGGCAGCAGCGGCCATAAGAGTGCGCAACTGATCTGGCGTCGGGCCGGGTTTGGCCACCCGTTTCGGCGATACGGAATGGCGCGACAAGATTGCCTCGATTATATCATTTTCTGACAGGCCGGTTTGCGGTTTGCTAAACGGGTCAATAATGTTTGTCATGTGGCAACCTCCTTGGCGGGCGGAACAAACCGCTCGTTCACATCCCATACAATACCTATGTTTCGGGACCATGTTAACGCTGTTATATTGCGTTTCACCATGTAAATAATTGTAACAGATCAGGTCGGTTTTTGATCAATTGTCTGGCGCAACGCATAGGCAAGACCATTCATATTCACCGGTTTACTAACCTTGACCACATCCTCCAGACTGTCGGCCGAGGTGTTTTGAGCAATGTAGCTGCTGATCATCATCGCTGGTAAATCCGCCCGTATGTCACGCAAAGTAGAAATCAGTTCAACCCCGTTCATTTCGGGCATCATCATGTCGGTGACCACCATATCATAGCTGTCCGGATTGCTGCGAAAAGCGTGTAGCGCAAGGGTCGGACTCGAAAACGCCTCGACCCGATATCCAAGCCGCGCCATCATCCGGCGGATAGTATACAACAACACCTCTTCATCATCGACCAGCAGGATATGTTCCTGCCCTCTGGGCGCGCGGTCCTGTTGCTCTGCTCGACTGTCCACCACTTTGAATTCCGGCAACAGTATCGTAAAGCAACTACCGGTTTTCTGGCTGCTTTGCAGCAGCACCTGTCCATCAGATTCTTCGACCCAGTTGCGGACAATAGCCAAGCCAAGACCGGTGCCTTTGCCAATAGGTTTTGTCGAGAAAAACGGCTCGAATACTTTTTTCTGTATGTCGATGGGAATGCCCGGACCATTGTCGTCAATTTCCAGTTTGATGGTTCCCAGTGCGCCCTTTGGAAGACTTGCCAGACCTTTACGGCTNCCCTTCCTTATCCGGCTCAAACGCAATTCGATCACACCGCCTTTATCCCCGATTGCCTCGACCGCGTTNTGACAAAGGTTCATCACAATCTGAAAGAACGCTGTTGGGTCAATATCGGTTGCGACCTGTTTCACATCGGCTGTGAAATTGATCTTGATCGAGGGCGGCGTCGAAACACGGATCAGTTCAAGCGCTTCCTCAATCGCGTCACGTAGCTCCAACCGCTTTGCCTGCCCCGGCTGCTGACGGGCGAATGTTAACAGCTGTTGAATCAAGGCACGGGCGCGACGCGAGGCAACTTCGATATGCTCAATCGAGTGCTGCAATTCCGGCGGCGCCCCCAAATCATCGGCCTCCAGTTTTATCAATTCAGTGTTGCCGATAATCGTCATCAGAACATTGTTGAAATCATGTGCAATCGAGCCGGCCAAAATACCCACCGCCTCCATTTTTTGCACCTGTGCGATTTGCTCGCCGACATGGCGTTTTTCGGTGATATCCTCGCCCATACCTATGTAATTGGTGGTCTCGCCCTCGTCATTCAACAGCGGCAACAGGCTTGTTTCAGCCCAGTAATGGCTGCCGTCTTTGCGCAGGTTTTTGAATACCCCATGCCACGGCTCACCCTGACTTAGGCGCTTCCAAATTTCCTGATAACCCGCTTCGGGTGTGTGGCCGGATTTCAGCAGGCCCGGGGATTTTCCAATCAACTCTTCTTCGGTATAACCCGTCATTTCCAATAGCTTACGGTTTGCAAACTCGATCTGGCCGCGCGTATCGGTGATCAGGATCGAGGCCGGNCTTTGTTGCACAACCCATGCCAGTTTGCGTTCAGCTAACTGCGCGGATTTTCGGGCCTCAAGCTCCTTCAACTGCGCCGCATTCGAGCGCAACGCATTACCAACAAGCGTGAAAATCATTGCCGCAATCAGGCCAACAAGCACAGTCAGCAGCAACATAACCCCTGCCAATGAACGCACCAGCGCATCGCCATCCGACAGGGCCGCAACAATGGCATTCAGATTGCGTTGCCGCTGATCCAGCCAATGGCGTTCCAACAACCCGAGCGCTTGCAATGCGTCTGAATCATCCACCCGCACCAGAGCATCTATTTGCTCCGCAGATTTGTTTTCCCGGATTGCGTTGTTGATGATCCTAATATTACGCGAGTATTCCTCGACCACCCGTTTGATCCGCCTTAGCGCTTCCTGCTCAATCGCATCCGGCCCTGCGGCCTGATAGGTTTCAATCGCATCCATCAAAAAACGGCTTTGAATCCGCAGGGTTTGTTCATATTTTGCGTCCTGGCGTAGAACATAGTTTTTGAAATTGTGGATCATTCCACCATAGCCAAAATACCCGCGAATTTCCGATATCCAGATGCCACGCGGATCGGCCGCTTGTGAATATTCCTCCCAGCCTGTTTTGATCTTGCGAAAACGTGTTCCGGTCTCGTTACTCAAGGCCAGCATTACCGCCAGTATCAGCATTAATATTGCAGCACCGGTCGCCGCGATCGGCATCACCCGACGACGACGTTTTAGCGTTGATTGATTGAAGTTTGGTAACATTGTTGGCCTCTTGCCGATATCGTCAAATCCTAGGCCATTCTGGAGTGATTTTCCATCTTTTGATGCGTGGTTATCCAGAATTCGGGTGCGAAATGTCGGAAATTGGATAATGTGGCCACATCGATTCTAATTTATGAAGGCTAGGCCGTGCAAAAGGAACTGATCCTTGTTGTTGACGATGATCCGCAAATAACCTCGTTTCTGAAACGCTATTTGGAAAAACAAGGGTATAGTGCGATGTGTGCAGCAGACGGGCGCGAAATGCAGGCCATCCTGGATCGTGAAAAGGTAGATCTGTGCATTCTGGATATTGGCCTGCCGGGTAAAAGCGGACTGGACATCACCCGTGATATCCGTCGCGAATCGAACCTACCGATTCTGGTATTGTCGGGCAGCACAGAAACCTTTGATCGGGTTGTTGGGCTAGAATTTGGCGCCGATGATTACATGATCAAACCTTACGAGCCGCGCGAATTGCTGGCACGGGTCCGCACCATCCTGCGTCGGAGCAAACCGGCAGAACAGGTTTCGGCCAAGGCAGTTCTGTTCCAGTTTGGCGATTGGTCCGTAAACCTGAACGAACGCTCATTGTTACGCATTGGATCGGGAATATCCGAACCGCTCACCACCACCGAATTTGAAATTCTCTATATGTTCGTCACCAACCCGCACACGGTTTTCAACCGCAATCAGTTGCTGGATGCCGCCCGTGGCCGCGAGAGTTTTGCCGGTGACCGCGCGATTGATGTTCATATCATGCGGCTGCGCAAAAAACTGGAGTCGGAGGCTGACGGGGCTGAATATATCAAGACCATCCACGGGATTGGCTACAGTTTCATAGCCACAGTTCGCAAGGTCGAAGACTAGCCCCCAGTCGATGAAACCTGCGCCGGTTTTTTGCCGCGCATCAATGTTGCAGCAACCTCGGCAGCCGTTGCCGCCGCAGACTTCAGACAGTTGGCCACTGACACACCATGGGTATAATTTCCGGTTACAAACAGCCCGTCAATCCGTTCGGGGGTTTGGGCAAACACGGATTGACGGGCCGTGTGGCCAATAGTGTATTGCGGCAGTCCGAGCGCCCAGCGACGCGTGCGGGTGATAACAGGTTTTCCTTTAATCCCCAGCATTTCCGCCAGCTCCTGATGCATCTGGGCGGTCAGGTCAGCCTCGGACATGATGGCCAGTTCAGGATTGCGCACGCCGCCGGCATAGGCCGAGATCGATACATATCCGTCAGGCGCCCGCCCCGGATACATGGTCGAGGCAAACTGTGCGCCAGACAGGATGCGATTATCATCTTTGGTCGACAAAAAACCCAACCCGTCCAGCGGATGCGCCACCTGCGTGCGCCTGTAGCCAAAGAAAGCAACATTGACCGGAGGGGCGGTGATTTCACCGGTTGCGGCCGCCCCGTCCGGGTCAATATTTTCCAACAGGCTGGCGGCGACGTGCGGTTGCACGGCCAAAACAACGGCGCGGGCACTGCGCGTGCCGTGGCTGGTTTCTACGACGAAACCTGTAGCGGTTTTGCCTAAGCCCGTAACCGTGATGCCAGTATGAACCCGAGCGCTCAACCCCGCCGCAATTGTCTGCGGTATGGTTCCGATACCACCATCCCACGAATACAAATGCCGCCCGGGTTCAGTGCCACGCTTGGCGCGCAGAATACCACGGGTGATCGAGCCCAATTCCTGTTCCATTTCGGCCAGCTTGGGGAAAGCACCGCTGATCGACAGCTGCCTTGAATCCCCCATGAAAATTCCAGCTGCCATAGGATCCATCACTTTGTCGGCAAACTCACGGCCAAAACGCCGCGCGACAAAGGCGTGGATGCTCTCTTCAGTGCCCGACTTATTACGCGGTATCAGCCCCTCAAACAGGATGCGCAAACGCGCCATTCTGGACAGGTAATCAGATTTGAAAAACCCCATCGGGTTGGCCGAAATGCCGGTCAGTTTACCACCATCACGCAGATAGCGCCGCTTAACATTCGAGCCCAGATCATGGGCCTGANCCAGCAGGCCAAGGTCACGAATTTGNTCAACCGCCTCTGGGATCGACGCATTAAACGTGGTTGGGCCGTGTTCCATCAAAAACCCGTCAAAGCGCTCGGTGATGGCGTTGCCACCTACACGAACTTGACGTTCCAGTAGCTGCACATCAAGGCCACGCTGCACCAGATCATGCGCCGCAGCCAGCCCCGAAACTCCACCGCCGATGACGATAACATCATGCATCCGGGCGCCCTCGCTTGACAAAGGCAGGCGGGCCAGCGTCACCAAAACGGCGTTTGGCCAGCAAGGTCAGATCGTCTTTGGTGACCTCGCTGCGNCCCTCGCCGCGCACGTAATCCTCGGCACGGCGACGCACCATCCGGCGCACNAATCCGGGGATCCGCGCCAGATGTGTTTCGGCGTCATCTGACCAACACATTGCGCTGCTTGTAGGTGCCATCGGCGTGATGANGGCNCCACCTTGGGGNTGATAGGTGCAGAGCGTATCTTCGCCCATCATATTCCCCGTCATCGCAAGGGGCCGCGCACGACACCCGCCGCACAAGATCTGAAATTCACAGACCCCGCAACGCCCTTCCAGTTTGGGCGCACGCAGTTCGTTCAGCACGGGTGCGTCATGCCAGATTTCAGCGAAAGATTGGGTTTTCACCGAGCCTGCCGGATTTTCCATAAACGGGCACGGGGTGACGTCGCCGTTCGGCGTAATCCGCGCGTAGCGCGTAGCGGCAATGCAACCACCCGCATCATAGCCGTGCGCTGCGGTGATTGCCCATGCGGGGTCCATCTCGATGGCGATACGTTTGAAGTGCGGCGCGCATTTGGCCCGCACCATCAGGCGCGGCTCGNTTTTGGCGGCTTTGGCCACGCGGCGTAAAACANGGTCGTATTTCTCGGACGATATGCCTGAATATTTCTCGCCCCGCCCCGTGCAGACCATGAAAAACACGTTCAAAACCATCGCGCCTGCATCGCGGGCAAAGTCGACCATATCGTCAATCTCGTCTGCGGTTTCATCGGTGGCCGAAAAGTGAATTTGAAACGGCATGCCCGCTTCAACGCAGGCATCTATCCCTTGCATGGTTTTCGTCCACGCGCCTTTTTTGCCGCGGAACTCATCGTGAATTTGGGGGGTCAGAGAATCCACCGAAATGCCGATACCAGCCACCCCCGCCTCTTGCAATTCACGGATCCGGTCGGGCCGCAGCAACATACCGTTTGTGCCAACCACCACCATTAACCCAAGGCCGGACGCGTGGCGGGCAAGGTCGGGCAAATCACGGCGCAACATCGGCTCGCCGCCCGTTAGAACCACCATCGCCTCGGGGCCAACTTCGGCGATTTCACCCAGCACGCGTTTTAAATCTTCGGTGCCCAATTCATCCACCGCGCCCTCTTTCAGAACCTTGGCGTCAAGGTAGCAATGCGCACAAGCCAGATTGCATCTCTCCGTCAGGTTCAAAGCAACGAGATATGGGGCATCGGCCATCGCTTAGCCCTTGTCCTCGGGGCACATGGCCATGCGCGCCATGCCGAATGCTTCATCTTCGATACTGGCGTCTACCACTGATAGCCCTCGTTTGCGCACGAAATTCTCGATGCTATTTTTGACTTGATCGCGAAATGCTTCGGGCACCCGTTGAAGGCGCGCGCGGGACGCCGCCCGCCACGTAATCGCGTCTTCAAGCGCCACTGGCTCTAACGCAGCCTCGGCCATAAAAGGTTCAACATGTGCGGCCAAAACAGTGGTGCTGGCATCACGGCGGGCAGATTTTTCAGCCCGCAAGCCGATGTTTTCACGCACCTGTGCATCGTCAATCCCATCCAGCATTGCGCGCGCATCCTGTGCCCATTCCAGCCGTTCAAAGCTTTGTTGCGCGGCGTCGGAATTGCCCCCGCCACCGGGCATCATTTTGCTCATCACGTCTTGNACNAANTTGGTGGTGATAAAGGTATGCCCCTCTTTTTGNGCCTGCCGGATCACGCCGGTGCGGGCAATGCCGCGTACAAATTCGGGGGCGCGGTTGATCATCTCGGAGGCTTCATCCGACCACATTATGGTTTCCTCGGCCACCACATCAGAAGCTGGAAAATGTTCAGCCATGCCGATCCAGACATGACAATCCACCATACGCAGCAGGTTTTCGGTGTTGCCGCCAATATCCAAACCATCATCGGCATGAACTCCGGTTTTGCCAACCAGCAGCAACGACGCTTTGTGTTTCTCGACATACTTCTTGATCGCCTGATAGGGCTTGCCCGCGACCAGTTCGCAAATCACTTCAACGCCAGCCTCCTTGGCCACCGTTTGGGCCACGTTCAAATGCGCCTGATAGATTTTGGCGATGCCGTCATCAATCAGTTCTTCGTGCAGTTGTTCCTGTTCCTTGAACCGAAAAACCTTGCCCGCTTCCTCGTCCAAAACGGTCGAAATTTTGTTGAAGGCAACGTAGTGGTAATAGGGATCATACGCGGCGACAACATGGACGGGAGCGTCCAGACGTCTGCCAATATCAATCGCCGTCATCAAGGCCCCGAAAGATTTGGGCGATCCATCCATGCCGACCACAATCGGGCCATCGCCAATATTCATCCGGCGGTCTTTGGCCACAAACACATCCATCTGCGCACGGCGCACCACGCGCTCGCAAACCGTACCGATGGTAGACCCGGCAACCGCCCCAAGGCCCAGCGCACCGATGAACATGACATCATGGTCACGCTTATTCATCGCCTCGATCAGGCAACTGTAATTTTTGCCCTCGGGCGACAGCCGTTCGAACGGCACACTTGCGGCTTTGGCCACGGTTTGGGCCGCGTCATGGTAGCTGTCGGAGATCAGCCCCAACCCCATGCCGATCAAATCTTCATGCACATCGCGCTGGTGTTCCATCTCGCTTTCGCGCTGGTAGCGTTCGGGCAGACCGCCCTCCATCTGTTTGAAACGCCGATCATGCAGACGGGCGGCATAGGCGTGAATGCCGGTGATGGTGCCATCACACAGCCGCACCGCTTGTTTCATCGCGTTGTTGGCATAGTCGGATTGATCCAGTGCCACCAAAATGCGCGTAAGCGACACGGGCGCAGTCCCTGCCGTACCCTCTACACCGTCATCAATTGCCAAATGTACAACCATATCAATTCTCCAGTTTAACGACCCTGTTCAAGCCAATGTCTATTTATCCTTGGCGCAGCGAAACCCGACGAATTCAGCGTAGGAATTCGTGTAATCCCACATCCGATTGCTAGCAACGGTCATATGATCGCGCCCGTTCCAGCTGTTGCCTTTGATATATGCACAAGGTTCGCCCACGATATGCGGGTTGGGATCGACCGCAGGTGGTAGGCACATTTCAGGCAATACACCATCATTCAATTCCGTAAGCTCGGTCAGGATCACCATCATTTCAGGGGTTTGTGTTCGGGCATCAGCACCACCATCCATGCATCGCCCCGCCTTGGCCATACGAACGTCCGACACCCATTCCGACACATTTCCCGCCATACCACGCACCCCGTAAGGGCTGACGTCAGTCTCATAGCTGACCACAGAAATTGGCGCCTGTCCTGTCAGATGGGCGCGGCTCATATCAACCTCGTCGCCCCACGGATAAAGCTGCCCTTCCACTCCACGCGCCGCCTTTTCCCACTCGATCTCGGTCGGAAGACGTTTGCCGGCCCATTCGCAATACGCAATAGCGTCTGCTTGAAACACACCTGTTACGGGTTGGTCGTTTTGGTTCAGGTCATCTTCGTCAAAAAATGCTGCCGGGGCGTGGCCCGTTGCCGCAACAAATTCATTGTATTTGCATTGGTGATTTCAAATCTGTCAATCCAGAAATCGTCGACCTGATATGGCATTGGTCCATACAACCCCATGTAGGAAACATAGCCCAACACCGCTGGTCCCGCTTTGACAAACTCCATGTCCCTGCTCGCAAAAGGAGGCAGAGCAGCGAACGCGCTTACCCCCAGCGCAACTGCGCCAAACGCAACGAGTACTGTGGTTTTTAGTTGAATAACCAATACCCCAACAGCAGCAGAACTACGGCGACATTCACCAAAGCACCAGCCAGAACGAAAACGTTAAAAGCGTTTATTCTTTTGCGTTTAACCATCTGGCTGGCCCCTTTTTTTCGGTGATTAGTAAGACAATTCCATTGTGACTTCGCCACCGGCATCTACCGTGACAGAGCCGACTTTTTTCTCGCCCAAAAAGCCATGCCACATCATCACTTTATATTCACCGGCCGGGATATCCGTGATCGAAAATGCACCGGTTTCATCAACAACCGAGAAGTAAGGCGTTTTGGCGACGTAAACAAAGCTGTGCATGAAATCATGCGCATCACATTCGACCTTCATACCATTGCCACGACGCAGCTTAATCTCTTTGGTCAGCACGTCGCCTGCGTTAGGTTGCGAAACATTCAACACAGTTTTGCGGGCCTTGCCGATTTGCTCGTAGGTGTGGATGTTGTGCAGGGTGTGATCGTTATTCACAGCCGTCAGCTCGCCAGTGTTGGCCATCACCCCCAAGGCCGGTGAAAATTCGCATTTGTCCTGATTGATGGTCAGCGTCATCAATTCTTCTGGCATAGCTTTGCCTTCTTCAATGTCAGCGAGAAACACAACAGAGTTCACCAACATACCAGCCTCGTTGACCTCTACAAATGGCACTTCGCGCGAACCGGCGCCGCAGATTTCAGGGTCTTTGGAAATCGTGTAAGTGCGTGTATCGGCCTCGGCCCCACCAGACGAAACTGTGCCAACAAAGCTGCCCCCGTCGGTAACCTCTACTTCGTTATAGCCTTTGGCGGTTGCGGCGGTTGCCATTCCAAGCATCGTTATTGCTATGGCGGATTTGGTAAACAGGTTTTTCATCTTTTGTTTCCTTTCGAGGGTATCGGGAATTAAGCTACTTTTAACGCTTCAAGCTGGTCTGGTTGCTGATAAAGCTCGGCAAGCGCGTCAATCGCAACCAGCCAACGTGCCTTTTGATCCTCATCGCTCAACAGCTCCAGCAATCGGGCGGCACCCGCATCTGGCGCGTATTGGCCTAACAACTTGCCTATATCGCGGCGGTATGTGCCATCATTGGTGACTGCAAACAACACCAGCGCATCTGCGGAATCATCGCCAAACAAACGCGCCAATGCGCGCGCTGCAGCGATACCGACTCCCTGATAGTCGTCGTTCAGAGCGTTGATCAGCGCCTCGCCCGCCAGATTGCGGTGATCCATTGCCTTGACGGCTTCGACCCGAACCAGAGGGTCTGAATGCGTCAGCAAATCTTCCAGCGCCGTGTCCATTTCGGCCCCTTTGATCCAGCCCATTGAACGCACGGCCAGAACACGGGTTTCCGATACATCGCTGCTCAGCAACTCTTGCAACGGGTCCAGCGCTTCCTTTGGCATATTGCCAGTTTGCTCGCCATGTTTGGCCAACGAAAACAAGGTAGCATTGCAGGTCTCTTCGTCGGTATCTTGCGTCAAAGTCGCGATCAGCGCATCGGTGACATCTTTGTGAACCACGCTGCCAAGCAGACGGGCGGAAAACCGTTGCACGTCTTCATGTGGGGATGCCATTGTCTCCCAGGTCAGCTTGCGCTTGCTCAGTTTACGTCGCTTGGTCATATCCAAAAACCGCTGGTCTTCGTCACTCAGCACAATCTCCTCTGGCGCTTCACGGGGCGCATCGGGCAGGTTTGACTTGATCGCCTCCAGCGTCGAGGTTGGCGACGAGATTTTCTCTGCCACCAACGGCAATTCATCATCGATCTCTTTTGCGATCTCGGGGGTGATTTCGGGCAGCGGTTCCTTAACGGCTTCTTCCTCCACCTCTTCGGGGGGCAAAACCAGCTCGCCATTCAGGCCCGTGATCAGCCCAAGACCCGCTGCGTTGGGCCATATCGGGTTATTACTGGCAATTTCCGCCAAAGCCGTCAGTGCCGCCAGACGTAATTGCCGGTCCGCATCACCCGCCGCTTGCAACAAAGCAGGCACAGCGATGTCGCCAGCTTGCTCCACCGCTTCGATCACACCAACGCGAAATTTTTGCGGGATTTCGGTATTTGAGAGAACATGCAACAGCCCCTTGGCCGCCTCCGGACCCTTCATGGCAATCAGTGCTAACGCGGCTTGTTTAGCAGCATCCGGATCACCGGCGATGGCCTTTTGCACGGCGTTTTCCAGATCTTCATCTTTAAACTTGTCAGGATTGGCCGCGATGATTTTGAACACCTCGACACGCACTTCTGGTGCGGGGTCTTTGATTAAATCCCACAACAACAGGGTGTTTTGCAAACCGGCATAGGTCACAACTGCCGCCCGCACAGACGCGTCCGCGTCACCGAACAAGGGCTTCAGCCGCTCATCGGTTGGGGTCAGATTTTCCAATGCAAGGCGGCGGATTTCCGGCTTCACATCCGCGATCATCCCACCGCGCAGATCATCCAGTTGCGGGTTGTCGGATTGGCCAACAGCGCGCACAATCCGGCGGCACATACGGGTATCGCCCTGACCGTATTGATCAATAATTGCCAAAGCGCCCGCATGCCCCATTCGCGCAAGCGCGCGCAGGCCGGATTCGGTCAAGTCTTGGGCTTCGTCGTCCAGCATCGCCGCAATAATTTCCGGCACCGCTTCTTCGGGGGCAAATGTGCCCAACCCCTCGAATGCGGCCATCTGGATGTCGATCCAGTGATCCCATTCATCCGTGAAAAAGGCCTCTTCGTCCCATGCCACGTCCGCTTCGGAACGTGATACAGCCAGTTTGCGCAACAATGGCACAACGGGCTGGTAACGCATGGCAATCAGCGCCGAGATAGCAGCGCGCTTAACGTCTGATTCAGGGTCGCCAACCAGATTTTCCATCAGCTTTTCGGCGGTTGCAGGATCGTTCAGTTTTCCCAGCGCAAACGCAGCGTCGGTTCTGACATCGGGATCTTCGTCAAGCAGAGCCTTGACTAAGGGACCGGCGGATTCTGGCAACCCCATGTTGCCCAGCGCCCGTGCTGCCGCACAACGGTGCACATCGGCTCCGTCGGTTAAAATGTTTGTTAATCTGTCGCGCGCATTGGTTTTCATCAAACTACCACCTTTGGTTATTCAAAGCAGAGTATCGATTCCAAAAATATCGCGCATTGACGTGCGTCAAGCAATACGATGCCGACCCCAGTTTTAAACGGGATCGGCAAATTGTCGCATTTTATATCAGGGCACCCGCCTTGGGGCACCCTGACTGATTGCTATACTTCGATGTCGCGTGGTGCGAAGGACATCGATCGGAAGCTATGTTTATATGGCGATTCACCAATCTTGGTGACCTTGGCCACACCCATTTTGTAGTTATAGTTCCCGCTGATCCAGTCCACGACCCGACCTGCCAAAGCATTGGCCGGCTGGCTGTAGTGCAAGAAGTCCATATACATGACCCCCGGCTTGACAGCCCGTGTGACCATCGCAACAGCCGTGATCGAGGCCTCGGACAGTTCCACATTGCCATTGGCCATCTGGCCAGAGAAGGAATAGTCGTCACCTTCGACACCCAGTGTGGTGTCTTTCAGGCTTGGCACCCGATCATTTGACAGCATGACCGTATCGCCACTCTCGATGCCGCGTGCTGCAGCATCTTCTGTGTTGATCTCGACCCAGTTGTCAGGCCAACGCTGCACGATATATGGACGACGGGTATCATCGAAACCCGACTGCCAACGCTCGTTTGCACGACCGGATGTGCACCACAACTCGTCACCCTTGGGCTTCATCCATTCCCAATAATCCGAGAACAGTGACCAAGGTGATTTCTGGATGTTGCAGCGACCAGTTTGCGAGTTGAAATGCGTCAACTTTTTGTTGAACATATTCGCCGCAGTTGGACCGTTTGTTGGCAGCTTGCGCTGTGTGTCATGCAAACGAACGGTGCCCATTAGCGAGCCATCGTCGTTCATATACACAGGCGCCTGAATGCCATTTGTGCCCATTTCGCGGAACTTCTCGTGCAGGGTTTTGCCTTCCCGTTTCGCCGCAACTTTAACCATGTTAAAGTCTTTACGGCTGCCACGAGTGAACTTGGCTGCTTCTTCTGC
>JGI24724J26744_10001916_pt1 | contig 14013 bp, 10 predicted proteins | sample Cruoilmetagenom7_FD_26744 | JGI IMG/M metagenome (IMG submission 26744)
TTACTAGCTAGCCTTTACTAGGTAAGCACTGTCTTTTAGATGTACTTCTACAGCTTCAATAATTTCGTTTTTATGATTTAAACGTAATTACATCATCATCGCTAAAAGCTTTAATTATTAAGAAAATAGCATTTGCTTTTACTCTAGCAATTTTTTTAAAGTTANATTTTTTTTTAATTGAAAATCAAGAATTATAATAATTGAATGCTTGTATGATTAAGTTGTTTTCAACTTGACAATTAATTTTGGTGTCACCAATCTTCTTTAAAAGGACAAAATTTATATTACCATGTTCATTTTTTTTGTCAAATTTTAAGAGATCAATGATAGCATGAAAATCTTCTTCAAGAACTTTTTTATGGTCAAAAATTTGTAGAATAGTGTCTTTGATTTTTGAACATTCTTCTTTACTAAAATTTGTTAATTCTGTGGAAATATATGTTGCTAAAATCATGCCTATTGCAACAGCTTCACCATGTAATAGAGGTGTTTTATTTGGATTACTTAGATAATATGATTCAATGGCATGACCAAGAGTGTGGCCATAATTTAAAGTTTTTCTAAGGTTGTTCTCAAAAGGGTCTTTTTCAACAATCGTTTTTTTTATTTCTATAGACTCATAGATTAATTTGTTTAACGTTTGTACGTCTAGTTCTTTTACTAATTGAAATTTATCCCAATATACTTCACTGAAAATCAATCCATGTTTTAGCATTTCTGCTATACCAGATCGCATCTGGTTTTCTGGCAGACTGTTCAAAAAGGAAGTGTCAACTAAAACCATTTTGCTTGGATTTANAACTCCAATCTGATTTTTTAAATGTCCTAGATCAATACCGTTTTTACCTCCAATAGAGGCGTCTACCATTGCTAACAAGGTTGTTGGAACATGTATAAAATCTATACCACGTTTAAATGTTGAAGCTATAAAACCTCCTAAATCTGTAATAACTCCACCACCAAGATTTATTATTAGACTTTTTCTGTCTGCATCAAGTTCAGATAGTGCATTCCACACTCCTAAACAAGTGTCTATGTTTTTGTTTATCTCACCAGATTCAATTTCAATAATTTCAATGACTAAATTGGTTTCTAAAAGACTTAAAAATTTTGGTAAACAATATTCATGTGTATTTTCGTCAACAATCACGAATATTTTTGAATAATTACTTTTTTGCAAATGGGTGTTGATTTGCTTGTAACACTCTGAATTAAAATNTATTATACAGTCTTTAGTCTCGATTGAATTCATGCTTTATTAAAGTAAATTAATGTGTGAAAATTAGAGATTTTTTTATAATAAAGTAGAGATACTATAATTATATTTGTATATAATTTTTCGAGATGTCTAAAGAACGGATTTTTGATAATACAGAAATTGCTTTTTCGTTAAAAAGTAATTCAGAGCTAAATAGAGCTTACCTTTTGTTTAAAATGATTTCATTCGAACCTTTAGTCAAGGTGGGAAAAGCATTAAGTAATTTTGCAATTAAAGCGAATCTTCCTGTAGATAGTGTGATAAGAGCAACTGTATTCGATCATTTTTGTGGTGGTATTAACGAAAAGGATTGTTTGCCAGTTATAGATGCTATGTATGAAAAAGGTGTGAGCTCAGTATTAGATTTTTCTGTTGAAGGGAAAGAAGTTGAGTNCTTTTTTGATGCTGCTACTCAAAAAACACTTGAAATAATTAATTTTTCTGAAAGTAAAGAAGCCATGCCAATAGCTGTTTTTAAGCCAACTGGTTTTGGAAAGCCAAATTTATATACTAAAAAAAGTGAAGAAAAACCCTTTTCAGTTGAAGAGCAGGAACAATGGAATAGAGTTGTGGAACGATATCACAAAGTTTGTAAGTTAGCTAAGGAAAAGGATGTTGAGTTGTTAATTGATGCTGAAGAAAGCTGGATGCAAAAAGCTGTAGATGATTTAGTGTCTGAAATGATGCAGAAATATAACACAGAAAAAGCCATTGTTTATAATACATTACAGATGTATCGACATGACAGAATGTTTTTTTTAAATAAACAATATGAGCATGCAAAAGCTAAAGGGTATTATTTAGGTTATAAAATTGTACGTGGTGCTTATATGGAGAAAGAAAATGAACGAGCAAATAAAATGGGCTATCCAACACCTATTTGTGAAAATAAAGCAGCAACAGACGATAATTTTAATACATCAGCCAAGTATATTCTTGATCGTTTAGATGTCATTTCACTTTTTGCTGGAACACATAATGAATCTAGTAGTTATCAGATTATAGAAATGATGGAAGAAAAGGGGGTTTCTAAAAGCGATAATCGTGTTTGGTTTGGGCAGCTGTACGGAATGAGTGATCATATTAGTTTTAACTTAGCAANCCTAGGATATAATGTGGCAAAATATGTTCCATTTGGACCTGTTAAAGACGTTCTGCCTTACTTAATACGTAGAGCAGAAGAAAATACTTCAGTTGCTGGTCAAACAGGTAGAGAGCTTATGTTATTGACAAAAGAGAAAGAGCGAAGAAAAGTTAGTTAGACTAAGAAAATTTCCACCACTTCTTTTTGTTAGGACTTGTACCATAACCATAACCATAGCCATAACCTTTTTTATGGTTGACACCATTAAGCAGAATAGTCATGTTTGGCAATCTTTTTTCAACATACATTCTTTCTGCTAATTCTAACTGATGTTTTGTAATGTAATTAGCTTTAGCAACGTATATAAACAAGTCTGCATATTTACTTATTAATAAAGTGTCTGTNACTAGGCCAACTGCAGCAGTGTCAACAATTAAATAGTCGTATTTATCAGAAGCATAGTCAAAAAGTTCTTTAACACGATTGCTCATTAATAATTCAGCTGGATTAGGAGGTATTGTGCCAGATGGAATAACATCTAAGAATTTATTGTCTTTGTGTTTAAAAATAACATCATTAATTGGTGTTTGAACATTACCAATAAAATTTGTTAAGCCAAATTCGTTTTTAACATCTAAATAATTAGTAGCTTTTGGTACTCTAATATCAGTTTCAATTAAAAGAACCTTTTTTTCTGAATATGATAATGATGAAGCTAAATTAATAGAGGTGTGAGATTTACCTTCTTTACTTGTGGTAGATGTTACAAATATTACTTTAGCTCTATTTTCAATATTTTGAAGCATAAAATCTAAGTTAGTTCTTACCATTCTAAAAGCTTCTGCTTTAGGAGAGTAGTCTACTTTAGAGATTAATTGTTTCTTTTTAGAAGATTTTGGTATGTCTCCAATAAACGGAATTGTAACAATGCTCTTCACATCTTTTATGTTGTGAACCTTGTCATCAAGTAGATTTATTAAGTAAATAAATCCAATTGGAAATCCAAAACCAAGTATTAANGCTGCTAAAATCACAATCGGTTGTTTTGGTGCTACAGGCATTCCTGAAGCATAAGCTCTGTCAACTATCTTAGCATTAGGAGAAGTGACACCATGTGTTATTGCAGCTTCTTCTCTTTTTTCAAGTAAGTACAAATACAAAGCCTCTTTAATGTCTTGTTGACGCTTTATATCTCTAAATTGTCTTTGCTTTTTAGGTGCAGAATATATTTGTGAACTTATTCTGTTGCTTTCATCAACTAATGAATTGTAGGTAATTTCGTTTGTGGCTTTAATGCTATTTAAACTTTGAGATAGATTCCCTTTAAGTTGATTTATTTGATCTGTTAAATTAACAACCGTTGGATTTTTTTCGCTAGAATTTTTTAGCAACCTGGTTTTTTCTAATACTAACTCGTTATACTGTTTGGTTAATTGTGCGACAGATTGATCTGATATCCCAATATTTGAAGGTAATAATTCAGTTCCAGTTTCATTATCATTAAGATGATCATTCATGTAATCAATTAACTGGATCTGGGTGGCAGTATTTGTTATTTTAGTTTTATTTTCTCTTTCATTTTGTAAAGACAGGCTTGACTGAGTAGCAAGGTCAGTTAGCTTGTTTGATTGTTGTATATCTTCGGCAGTTAAATCTACTTCTCCTAATTCAGACGATACGATTTCAAGTCTGTTATTTATAAAATCAGACGTAGCGTCAACAACTAATTGTTTGTCATTTTGAACATCATTATTATATTTTTCAATAAGTTTATCAATAAATAGTCTTGCTTTTACTCTAACATTATCATTAATACTTATTTTAAGAATATTTGACATTTCTTGGTTTTCAATAAGTATTTTGTTCTTGTATTTAGAAATAACGCTTGATAATGGTGATATTTTAATTTTTATGTTAGCTCCAATTTTTGTTGAAGACTCGCCAATTCTTGGTGTAATTATAATGTCGCCAAAGGTGGTAGGTATGTTTTCACCAAAATTATAAACAATTCCAGTATCATCATTGTCGTCGTTTGANTTTATTGAAAAGTTTTCACTAAACTTAATGCCTTTTAGAATAAAATTATTGGCTGATTTAATTTGAATGTTAAAAGTTGTGTCTATTTTATGTACTATAGAGTCTGAGGCACTGAAGGTTATGTTTAAAGGAGGTTTTTTGTATTCTTCATGTGCTTTTATGCGACCTTCAACAAAATATTGAATATTAAATTTTAAATCTTTAATAACNTCTTCAATAATGGTTCTTGATTTGATGACTTCTATTTCATCAAGGACATTATTATTTTCACTTTTAAAAAGNCCGTAATTTTGAAGTGTTGATATTTCTGGAAGCTTACTGCTAGACTTATCATCTTTTATTTTAATTTTTGCAGTAGCTTTATATTGATAATTTGTATAGCGCAAGTAGAGTAGAGCACAAAAAAGAGAACCAATAACACACAGAACTATAAATTTCCATTTATGAAGATATGGGCTGATTATTTCTTTAAAATCGGGTTTTTTACTCATGATATTTATACAAATAAATAAAAATTATTTAACTAAAATAGCTGCAATGGTAGCTAAAGTGCCTATAGCAGAGATGATTACTATATAGTTTTGATTATAAGAAGCCGAACGGATTTTTGCTGGATTTGGTTCAATATACACAACATCATTCTGTTCTAAATAAAAACTTGGAGAATTTAAAACATTTATAGAAGTTAAATCGAATTTAGTAAATCGTTTCACACCATTTTTTTCCCTAATTAAAAATACATTTTCTCTTTTACCATGTATGGTTAAATCTCCAGCAAGACCAATAGCTTCTAAAAGAGAAATTTTCTCGTCTTCAATAGTGTAAGAGCCNGGTTTATTTACTTCACCTAAAACAGTAACTGTGAAATTAGTAAGCCTTATATTGATAATTGGATCTGTTACATACTCAGATATTCGTTCTTTTAGCATAAGTGTGGCTTGGATCCTAGTAAGTTCACCTACTTTTATGGAGCCAAGAACTGGGAATTCAATATTTCCATTAATATCTACAATATATGTTTGCATTTTAATATCTCCTTCTGGTCTAAGGGAAGAAATACTATTGGTTATAACTGGTAAATTAAAAGGTTTTACTGTTTCTGGGTCTAATGCTGAAACATTTATAGTAATTAAATCGTTTGGTTTGTATACAATATCAGAAGTTAAATTGATTGTTTCTAAATTGTTAATTGGTTCATCTTGAAAATATATAATTTCCTTACTTGAAGTGCATGATGATATTACTACAATTATTAGAATTAAAAGTAGTCTTTGAAATATTAGCCTGATTTGTTTCGCTTTCATTTTCAGTATTTTATCTAATCCTTGATGTTTAAAAGGTCGTATTTAGAATTATTTGGGTTATATTCTAAAACGATATCTTTTATTTTAGAAACAATAGCAATGTTTTGTGAATTTGGGCCTAAGTTACACAACTCATCAATATTTTTTTCCATATCTGGAATATTAATTGATTTGCATTTTGCAATCATAATTTTTTCATTATAAGTTGGTTTAGTGTTTTCTCCATCAACTAATAATTCTTCGAATATTTTTTCTCCAGGACGTAATCCTGATATTTTAATTCCAATATCTTCAGGATATCTATATCCAGAAAGGGTTATCATGTTAACAGCGAGGTCGAAAATCTTAACTGGTTCTCCCATGTCGAAAACAAAAATTTCATGCCCTAAGCCCATGGCAGAAGCTTCTAATACCAATTGTGCAGCTTCAGGAATTGTCATGAAAAAACGAATAATATCTTTATGAGTTACTGTTAAAGGTCCACCAGATTCAATTTGCTTTTTAAAAAGTGGTATTACAGAACCATTAGAGCCTAATACATTACCAAATCTAGTAATTATAAACTTGGTTTTTCCAGAACTAAGATTGTTTTGACAACAAACAATCATTTCAGCAATACGTTTTGTTGCTCCCATAACATTTGTTGGGTTAACAGCCTTATCTGTTGAAATCAAAACAAATTTATCAATACCATATTTTACTGATAATTCGATTAAATTCCTTGTTCCCTTTACATTTACGCTAACTGCTTCATAGGGATTTTGCTCCATTAAAGGGACGTGTTTATAGGCTGCAGCATGAAATACTATTTCTGGTTTATGTAATTCAAAAACATTATTTATTCTAATTTTATTTCTAATATCTGCTACGACTGGTATAATATTAGTGATGCCATTTCTATGTAGTTCTTGTTGAAGGTCGTATAAATTAGATTCGGCGTTATCTACTAAAATCAACTTTTTATAATCATAGTTTGATAGTTTTCTAACTAATTCACTACCAATGGATCCTGCTGCTCCAGTTACAATAATCACTTTATTATTATATTCTTCCTTAAGCATTGGGTTTTTAATATTTATTGGTTCTCGACCCAATAAGTCTTCTAAATTTAGATCTTGAATCTGACCGAAACTTAAATCGCCATCTATCCAGTTCTTTACTGCTGGAACTATTTTTACTTTTAAATTTAATGCAAAAAGTGTGCTTGTTATTTGTAGTAATCTGTTGGAGTCTACATTCTGTATTGAAATAATAACCTCATCTATACCGTTTTTTTCTATAAATTTTTTGGTAATTTTTCCTGGCTCATAAACATTAAGTAAATTAATCTTTTTTCCAGTTTTACTTTCGTTATCATCAATAAAACCAACTACTTGAATGTTGCTTTTTGGGTCGTTGGTAACGGCATCATAAGTAATCATTCCAGATGTTCCAGCTCCATAAATTAAAACAGATTTCTTAACTTCAAAATCTGTAACGATACTTATATAGAGAGATTTAACAAAGAATCTAACGCCAACTAAAAAGAAGATGTTTAGTAATAAATGGATATAAATTATAGATCCAGGAATATCGAAAAGTTTATCAAAATTAAATTTCCTGCTTAAAAATGTAATTACAATTAAGATAGTTGCTAAAATATTAATGCCAATAATGATATTAATGACATCCTTAACTCCAGTAAATCTAACAACACCTTTATGAGAGTTTACAATAATAAAACTAATTAGAGCTGTAGCTAAGACAAATGGAATTTGTTTTAAAAAGACATTGAAATCGAATACAAATTCAAAATTATAACGAATAATATATGCTAGAAAAAAAGTAAATGCTACAACACACAAATCGAAAAGAAGCACCATCCATTTTGAGGCGTACTTATTTGATATTCTTCTTAGTATGTTAATATAGTTACTCAAAATACTGTTTAATAATTTTTGTAATCCTGTTTAGTTCAATTTTAGTTAAATTAGATCCACTTGGTAGGCAAAGTGCTTTCTTGTACAAATCGTCTGAAACACCATTTAAATATTTCGGATATTGATTGAATACAGGTTGTAAATGCATTGGTTTCCATGATGGTCTTGCTTCAATATTATCTTCTCCTAATAGCTTTAAAATATCATCTCGCATTTGGTTTGTTNTTAAAACTATGCAAGTAAGCCATCTGTTGGAGTAGAACCCTTCGGGTTCGTTTAAAAAACTTATATCATCTATTGTGTCTAAATGTTTTAAATAATAATTATAATTTTTTCTTCTAAATTCAACATGTCTATCTAAAACCTTCATTTGCCCTCTTCCAATCCCAGCTAAAATATTAGACATTCTATAATTATAACCAGTGGTTACATGAGAATATTCAATACCAGGTTCTTTGGCTTGAGTTGCTAAATAAATAATTTTCGCTTTAGTTTCTTTGTTTTTAGAAACCAAAGCACCTCCACCAGAGGTTGTTATAATCTTATTTCCATTAAAAGATAATATAGATAAATCTCCAAAAGTCCCACATTTTTGATCAAAATAACTGCTTCCTAATGCTTCAGCGCTATCTTCAACAATAGGTATGTTGTATTTTTTAGAAATTGTATTTATTTCTTTTACTTTATATGGCATTCCATATAGGTTTATTATAATAATTGCTTTGGGTTTTACACCAGCTTTCATTCTATCTTTTATGGTGTGTTCCAATAATTCTGGACACATATTCCAAGTGTCTTTTTCACTATCAACAAAAACAGGTTTAGCTCTTAAATAAGTTACAGGGTTAACTGAAGCAGCAAATGTTTTAGTTTGNCAAATTACTTCATCATTTTCTTTAATATTTAAAAGAACTAATGCTAAATGAATTGCAGCAGTTCCAGTTGTTAAAGCAGCAACATGTACTTTGTTTTCTAAATAGGACTCTAAATCATTTTCAAATCCATTTACATTAGGTCCTAATGGAGCNATCCAATTAGAATTAAATGCTTCTTTAATGTATTTTTCTTCATGGCCACTCATGTGTGGCGACGATAACCATATTTTATTATTCAAAAGGGACACATTTTTAGCCATAGTAAATATCTACGTTTCTATAACAATCATCAAAAAAACACGATGACTAGCTAATTTCTACGTTTTTCATTTTTNTAAATTAAAGGTATTGAGTTTTTATCTAATTTATAGGTAATTGGTCTATTTATAATAAGATTTGTATTGTGCATTGAAATGAAACGAAGGCAAAAATTATTTCTTATAATTTAAAAAATAATAATTTAGTTCAAAGGTTTTTTTAAATTTATGAATACGAATAACATTAAGTCTGATGAGGATAGTGATTTAGTTTTAAATAACTGATTACGTGCAGGTTGATTATTTGTAATATGATAAAGTGAGTGCGTTTTTTAAATCTGCAAAAAAACTAAACAATCCAAGTGGATTTGTTGTCATTTAATAACAGTTAGAATGGTTTTAAAAATAATGTTTAAGTCGATAAACAAATTCTTACTATTAATATATTTCTTGTTTAAAGCAATTTTTTGTGGCAATATACTTTCTAAGTATAGTTTTTCTGGATTGTTTGTTGCTTTTAATAATTCTGCTTCATCTCTAAATTCTATAGATGCATAGTCCGTTATGCCTGGTTTTACAGATAAAATCATTAAATCTTCTTTTGAATAATGGTTAATGTATTTGCGTACTTCTGGCCTTGGACCAACAAAACTCATGTTGCCAACAAGAACATTAATTAATTGTGGGAATTCATCTAATTTATATTTTCTTAGAATGTATCCAGTTTTAGTAACTCTAGGATCTTTGTCTCCAAGTGTTAAAAGACCTTTTNTATCTGAGCCTATAAACATCGTCCTGAATTTAAATATTTTAAAATCCTTATTATGTTTGCCAACTCTCTTTTGTAGATAAAAAATAGGACCCTTAGATTCTATTTTTATTAGGAGGGCAATTATGACCAATAAGGGGAATAAAAAAATTAACCCCAAAAAGGAAAAAATAATATCAAATAATCTTTTTATCATATTGTTGATTCTACTGCATTCTCTACACTCTTTAAAATATAGCCCAACTGCTCTTTGTTTAACTGAGGATAGATAGGTAAAGATATCTCACATTTATAGTTTTTGTAAGCATTTGGGTAATCATTAATATCGAACCCTAGGTCTTTAAATATAGTTAACATTGGTAAAGGTTGGAAATGAACATTAACAGCAACACCTTGTTTAGATATTTTTTCAATTATAGTGTCTCTAGTAGNCTCTGATATATTTTTTATTCTTAAAGCGTAAAGGTGGCAGGAAGATTCCCTGTCCTGATCCTTATAAGGAGGTAAAATGGCCCATTCTTTACTGGTGAAAAAGCTGTGATAAACTTTATAAATGTCTTTTCTTTTGTCTAAAGTGCTTTCAAAATACTCAGGTAATTGAGCGACACCTATTGCAGCTAGAATATCAGGCATATTAATTTTTAAACCTGGATAAATAATATCGTATCTCCAACCACCAGCTTTAGATTTTGTGAAGGCATCTTTAGTTTGACCATTTAAGGAATAACATCTTAAAAAATCATACTCATCTTNATTAATAAATGGTTTAGGTAAGTTAATGCAAATTGCTCCACCTTCGGCAGTTGTGATATTTTTAACAGCATGAAAAGAAAATACAGTAATATCTGTAACCGAACCTAAAAATTGATTTTTATAAGTAGCTCCAATAGAATGAGCAGAATCTGCTAAGATTAATATTCTTCCTAATTTTTCTTGATTTTTATTTAAAGGAATAAACAGGTTAGTTTTACTTTCAACTAGTATTTTAATAGCTTCATAATCGCATGGCCATCCAGCTATATCTACAGGTATTATTACTTTTGTTTTTTCTGTAATTGCATTATTGATTTTTTCAATAGAAATATTGAAATCATTTTCCACATCTACCATGACAGGAGTCGCGCCAATATGAATTACTGCTAGAGCTGTTGCGGCATAAGTGTAAGCCGGAATAATTACTTCATCACCTTTTCCAACACCATACCATTTTAATGCCAACATGAGTCCTGATGTTGCAGAATTAACGCATAACGTGTTAGATGATAAAGTATATTTGCTTACTAAATCTTCTAATCGTTTAACTTTAGGCCCAGTAGTAATCCAACCAGATTCTAAGGCACTTGTAACTTCTTGTAATACAGCCTCATTAATATAAGGTGGAGAAAAAGGGATTTTCATTTTTTAATTATAATTAATAGCAGCATTAAAGATAGTTATATATTCTTTAGATATTTTTTCTAAACTAAACTCTTTTACTTTATTATAAGCATTATTTGCTAATTTATCTGCAGTGGATTTATTGGTAGCGACCATAATCATTGTATCTGCTAATGAAATTGAGTCTTTTGGTTTTAGTAATATAATATCTTTATTGTGCTTGCCAAATTCTCTAACACCAACTGTATCTGTAGAAATAAGTGGTAAACCAACAGCAGCAGCTTCAAGTAAAACTCTTGGGAATCCTTCACCATAAAAAGTTGGTAGAATAAACGCATCAGATTTTGAGAGTAATTCTAGGATATCATTTCTAGTTCCTAACCATTCAATTGTATCGTCATTTTTCTTCAGAATGTCTAAATTTAAACGCTTTGAATTTTCTTCCAATGGGCCAACAAGGATACATTTAAAATTGTGACCTTTCTCTTTGCATATTTTGGAGGCTTCTATTAAATTGATAATTCCCTTTTCATAAACAAGTCTTGAAACACAGATGAAAGTAAATATGTTATTATCCCTTGGTGCTTTTGTTTCAATATTATTGAGTTCAATACCACTACTATATATAAGTTCTAAATTCTCTGGTGTTACCAATCCATAATTTAAGAAGTAATTTTTATCATCAGAGTTTTGAAAAACAGTTTTTGTAATACGATTTCTAATTATGTAATGAAGAATAATATATACCTTTCTTAAAATATAGCCTAACAGACTTTTAGACATGAAAATCCCTCCCATACCTGTAATAGTTCTGGTAATAGGTGTTTTTGTTTTTAATAAAGCTAAAGGCAATAAAAAGGCTGGTTTTGTATCGAATGTGTGAATAATATCAAAAGGATTATTTTTAAAAAAGTGCTTAAACCATTTTAAAGTTTTATAATCTGAAATAGGAGAGAAGCTCCTATTTAAATTATAAGGGATATAAGTTATAGAATCGGGGAAATCTGCATCGCTAGTTCCTACAATTGTTACATGAAAGCCTGCATCAACTAAATATTTTGATAATTCAATGCGTTTATGAACATCTTCACCACCAATTAAGCAAATTTTTTTTATCATAAATAAAAATCTGTTCAAATTTAAAATTTTATTTATATAAAGCTATGTTAGTTTATTAAATTTGTGATATATTAGAATTAATAAAGCCTAAAAATAATTGAATAAAGCAGTTTATATAATTAGAGAATTAGTTAGAAAAATATATTTGGAAACGACATTGGGACCTTATATTGTTCAGCCTTTTTACGGAGCTTATATTTATTTTAGATTTACTTCAGTGGATGAAGTAACTAGAATCAATAGAGAATTTTTAAAGAATTTTGGAAGGAAACCAAATTTGGAGAATCCAAAATTATTTAATGAAAAAGTGCAATGGTTAAAATTAAACGACAGAACGCCATTACAAACAAAATGCGCAGACAAATATGCTGTAAGAGAGTATGTTAAGGAAAAAGTAGGAGAGCAGTATTTAATACCTTTAGTATTTGATACTAAAAACTTAAAAGATATAAAGCCAGAAAACATGCCTGACTTCCCAATAATAGTTAAGACGAATCATGATAGTTCAGGAGGTTCTATAGTAATTGATAAGCATAAAACGAATTGGCTAGTGGTTAGAAACAAACTATATAAATCTTTAAACATAAATTATTATAATAAGTATAAAGAATGGCAGTATAAAAATATTGAGCCACGTATTATAGTCGAAAAATTACTTCAACATGATGATGGGAGTATACCATTTGATTACAAACTCCATTATTTTAATGGTGAATTACTTTTAATTCACGTAGATCTTGACAGATATGATAATCACACTAGAAATTTTTACGATCCAGATTGGAACAAATTAGATATCATTTGGGGTCATGTAAAAAATGGNAGACAAATTGAAAAACCTGCTAAATTAGAAGAATTGAAATCGGTATCTAAAGCATTGGCTCAAGATTTTTGTTATACGAGAGTTGATTTATATATTGTTAAAGATCAGGTTTATTTTGGTGAAATAACTTTGCATTCGGCATCAGGATTTGATGAAATAACACCAGAAGGATGGGATTTAAAACTTGGTAACATACTTAAACTCCCTTACGAAAGCTAGAAGTTTTATAAACTTTCAATTAAATCTTTTAATTGAAGTCCTATTTTATTAAGACTAAAATCTTTAGAACGCTCAAAACCTAATTTTGCATATGTTATTCTTTCATGATTGTTTTTTTGAAGATATTTAATTGCATTTGCCAAGCCATGTTCATCATTAATATTTATTAAAATACCATATTTAGCTTTATAAAAAGTTCCCATTTCTATTGAAACAGAAATATTATCATTTAATAACTCAAGAGGTCCCGACATACAGTTGGTAGCTATAACTGGTAATCCTACAGACATAGCTTCAAGTATTGCATTTGGAAACCCTTCTGAAAGTGAACTAAGAATAAAACAATGATAATTGGGTAAATGTGTTTTTACGTTTAAATCGAAACCTTTTAAGAGTATGCTTTCTTCTAAATTTACACTTTTAGTATAAGCTGTCATGTCATTTTCTAATTCGCCTTCACCAAAAATATCGAGTGATATGTTTTCTGGCAATGTACTAATGGCTTTTATAATACTTTTCTGGTTTTTTATTGGAATTAATCTGCCTACAGTAACCAATTGAAACGTAGAATCTATACTATTGTAATCTTTAGTAGTAGGATTTTTAGAATTCATTATAATTGGATTGTAAATAACACTTGTGTCTATATTTACATTGAAATTATCAATTAGATCCTTATTTATATGAATAGAATTTGAAAAAAGTTTGTCGTTTTTATTGTAAAATTTTGGTATTAATGTTTTAGTAGCAAGTGCTGTTCTTTTAGTGTTTAAATATCTTTTAGATGGAAAGCATCGTTCACTAATAATGGTTTTTATTTTTGGATTGAATGTTTTAGCAATACCAGTCATGATGTTTTGTCTTATCATAAATGAAATAACAACATCTATATTTTCAGATTTTATTTTTTTTTGATACTTGTAAATAAAATTTGCATAATCTATGAAGTGATTTATTTTATTTGTTTTAATG
>JGI24724J26744_10001919_pt1 | contig 13987 bp, 12 predicted proteins | sample Cruoilmetagenom7_FD_26744 | JGI IMG/M metagenome (IMG submission 26744)
CCTGCCCGCCAATCATGAAATTGAATTTTGCCACCTGGTTTGCCACCTGATCCATTACCAAATAAGCAAAATCCACAAACAGGAGCTCCACCACAGGACGAGTGCCCGCGATCGCCGCACCGCCCGCCATCCCCACAAAGGACGCTTCTGAGATTGGCGTATCGATCACCCTTTTTTCTCCAAATTGAGCCATCAGTTTATCTGTCACTTTATACGAGCCGCCCTTTTCTCCAATCCCTTCTCCCATCAGGAACACCAACGGATCGCGTTCCATCTCTTCCCGCAGGGCCGCATTCAATGCTTCTCTATATTTCATGAGTGCCACTTGATCATTCTCCTTGTTGGTTTATATAGCCGATACGTTTAGTAAACAGGTATTTCAGACAGAAATTCTTCAGCCGAAGGTTCCGGACTCTCTTTCGCGAATTGGACCGCTTCTTCCANCTTCTCTTCCACACGCCGGTTGATTTTTGTGATCTCAGATTCTTTCACACCCGCGGAAATCAGATGATTTCTCATGATATCAACCGGATCTTTCGCCTTCCAGTATGCCATCGTATCCTGCGGCATATACGCGCCGGGATCATTGACATGGTGCCCGCTGTGGCGATAGGTCTTATACTCCATCAGCGTAGGACCTTCGCCTTTCCGNGCGCGAGCGATCGGTTCTTGTGCGGCTGTAAATATCTGGACTGCGTCATTCCCATCCATCGTTATCCCCGGGATTCCATATCCTGCTGCCCGTTTAGACAGGTCTTCCACAAGATTCACACTCTCAACGGGTGTGGATGCGGCGTACTGGTTGTTCTCGAGAATATAAATGATCGGCAGTTGATAGATTGCCGCCAGGTTTAGCGACTCATGGAACACACCATTATTCACCGCACCGTCGCTGAAAAAACTTAGAACGACCTGGCTGGTTCCTTTTTGTTTAATGGCCATCCCTGCGCCAGTAGCGATTGGAATCCCTCCACCCACAATGCCATTCGCACCTAGGTTAAACTGCTTTAGGTTTGCGACATGCATCGAACCGCCGCGCCCCCGGCAGTAACCTGTGCTTTTCCCAAACAATTCTGCCATCATCAATCCTAGATCATGCCCCTTGGCAATTGCATGCCCATGCCCGCGGTGCGTGCTGACAATATAATCATCTGGGTTCAGGGCGTTGATCGTACCTACTGCGATCGCCTCCTCTCCCGTGTACGGGTGCAGATAACCGTAAATATTTCCAAGGCGGTACTGCTCCCTCGCTGACTGTTCAAAACGCCGAATCGTGAGTACTTTTTCGTATAATCCTTTTAATAATGCTGCTTCCATAAAATGGCACCTTTTCCTTTATTAAAAAACCAACATCTCGCTTCAAGAAGAAAAATAATCAACCAATTGCCCGGCCGTCAGAACCCCATCATATTTCAGTCCTTCACCACCCGATTTCAATTTTCCTTTTTTCCCATCCGGATCACCCAGGCAAGTTACGATCATATCCGCCAAACTCAAGTCTTCCCTCTCAGTATAGAAGTTGGTTGTTGCCACAATCTTGATTCCGGCTGCATGTGCTGCCGCAACCCCATTCTTTGAATCTTCGATCACCAGGCATTCCTCCGGTTCAAGCCCTGCTTTCTCCAGCGCCATGAGATAGATCTCAGGATCCGGTTTTTTCACCTTGACCACGTCACCTGCCAGAATGAATTCAAAGTTGATCTCCGTCAGGATTTTGGTAGCAACCGCTTGCGCAGCGCGCTGGTTAGAGGTCGTCGTAACTGCCAGCACCAATCCCATTTCGTTGATCTCCCGCATGATTCGGCGGATGCCCGGGCGCGGCGGCAGTTTATTGGACTCTAGCAGTTTTATGAACGTATCTGTTTTGTATTGGTGCAGTTTCTTGATGAATTCATTCTCTTTTTCAGGATTCATTTCAACACCAAACCCTTTTGTNTGGTGGTAATAGCGCATGCGTTCTTTCCCGCCACCAACCTGCAGCAAGTCATGATATTCTTCCACGCTCCATTCTGCATCCAATCCAAACGCTTTAAACGTCTCATTAAAAGCAACCCGGTGACCATCCTTTTCCGTATCAATGATCACACCATCTTGATCAAAGAAAAATGCCTTGATTTTTGTCATGATCTGCTCTCCTTTTTTCTGATATTACGCATTATTAAATAACAGGCTCGCGCAGTCGGTTCATTATGCTTTTCCTGCGCTGCCAAACATGTAAATCCACGCCTTGACCTTATTCTGTATCACGTCCTTGACATGTGCATCCAATTTTCCCGGGTTATATTCTTCGCGTGCTGCTGAAATATACTCATAGGTCGCGTCAATCCACGTGCGTTTCAAGTCAGTGGACACATTGAATTTCGCTCCGCCCAAAGTGACCAACCGCGTAACATAATCCTCCGGCAACCCGGTTCCCCCATGAATTACCAGCGGTGTTCTGATCTTTTCCCTGTTTAATAGTTTAAAGATCTTCTCAAAGCGGTTAAAATCAACTTTGGGTTTTTTCGTCTTATACACCCCATGCGCGGTACCGATCGCTGGCGCTAACAGGTCCACCCCCGTTTCTTCCACAAAAATCAATGCTTGTTCTGGATCACATAACTGGGATGCGTCCTCAGCAACTTTAATCTGATCCTCAACGCCAGAGACCGTTCCCAGTTCACCTTCTACGGTGATATCACCCGCCGAACGACAGTAAGCCACAACTTCTTTTGTCTGCGCGATATTTTGGTTAAAGGGCAGTTGTGATGCGTCGATCATAATATTCGTCCAGCCCGCGTCCGCGCATGATTTGCAGTAATCCACCTCCCTGCAGTGGTCCAGATGCAGGCAGATCGGTATCTTCGCGGATTCCGCAATCGCGCGGTACACTGCTACAACCACATTCTNTCCCAAAAATTTTGATGGGGTAACCGATGTCTGAATGATCAGCGGCGCTCGCATTTCCTCATGTGCCGCGACCACTCCTTCCATCTGAATGATGTTGGTGATATTAAAAGCTCCCACTGCGTACTTATCACGTGTAGCAGCCATCAGCATCTCCCGGGCATTTACGATCGACATGCTTCCTCCTCTATCAGCTTAATTTTTGATTATCATGTATAATGTTCACGTTATATGAACATTATTATCTAAAAAGGATCACTTGTCAAGATATATAATCAAGAGTATGGATTTCTTTCAGGCGGTCGCCATTGGTAGCTGAAAAAACTAACAGAAAAGGCATTGAGGTAAACCGTAAGTTGGCTGCTCATTTCCTTTCCCTGCGAAAAGGGGAAAACATTAAGAGTATCAGAAATCTAAGTCAATCTCTGCAGGCAAGTTTGGGACTCATTTCCCAGTCCATCGCTGAGATCGAAGAAAGCGGAGCGGTTGCCATTGAACGACGCGGCCAGTTAGGCTCATTTATTAAAGAAATCTCGATTGGTAAATTGTGGCAAATAGCCGTTGGGGAACCTCTCGTCATTGCGCACACGCTGCCCTCCAACCGCCGCTATGAAGGGCTAGCAGCAGCCATCAAGGGAGCTTTTCACGACGTTGGGATCGAGACATACTTTATCTTCATCCGCGGTTCCCGCACCAGAATAAAAGCGTTGCGAGATCACCGCTGCCATATTGCCATCACATCCCGTTTTGCCGCGGATGGATTATGTGAACCAACCGAATCGGTTGTGCTGTCTCTTCCACCGGGCAGTTTTGTCGGCGCCCACCGAATATTTATCAGGGCGAACGCGTTTAGTATAGGNCAGCCACTTACCGCAGCAGTTGACCCGGATTCTTACGACCAGATGCGCTTATCAGAGATAGAATTTCAGGGTCAGGAAGTGGAATTTAAAAAGATCACTTTCATGAATATTCTCCACTATCTGTCAGCCAGCCAGGTGGATATGGCAATCTGGACTGAAGATGATATGCAGAGCCATCTCAGCAGCGCTATCAAGAGACAGTCTCTATCCTCCCATACGCAGGAAATTGCTGGTACAACCGATACACAAGCCGCGCTGATCATTCGTTCTGGTGATGTGGTTGTCAAAGCGGTGGTCAAAAAAGTGCTTGTCCCGTCTCAATTGATGGAGGTTCAGCAAGCTGTGATTGATGGAAAAGTTATTCCGGAATACTAAAGTCAATGGAGACGGCCTATGAACTTATCCTTCTACACCAGAGCTGGGAAGCCGTATCAAAGAGGATACCACCTAACGAAAACGCAGGAATCCACCCTGAACTCCGGCAAGAAATTGAAATGAAAAAATTTTTTTGCATCACTACTAATTAATATGGTATCTTAACCATCNTATGGANTCTTCTCTGCGCGCGTTATCCACCATCCAATTATTTTCCGATTTTGACCAGGCATCACTGAAAGAGATTCTAGATGGCTCGCTAACCAAGTCCTTTCCCCCGGAAGCGATCGTATTATGGGAGAATGAGCCCAGCCCAGGCATACATCTTGTCAGGTCTGGCTGGCTAAAAGCAGTCCGCTCCGCTCACACAGGACGTGAACAGGTTCTCGATTTATTCGGTCCTGGCGATTCATTCAGTGTTATCTCTGCTTTATCGGATGCCCCAAATCAGGTACGCGTTATTTCTCTGGAAGAAGTCATTATCCAGATCATCCCGCGGGAATTGATATTCACGATGCTCGATCGGTATCCCGAATTATCGCACAAGCTGATCAAGCGCTTATCTAAGAGTCTGGCGCACCTCATTTCTCTGGTGGAAGATCTGTCGCTGGAATCAGTAGAAACCAGATTGGCAAAATTCCTTATTTCGCAGGCCAAGGATGGAACATATCATCGCAAGAAATGGGAAACGCAGGACACTATCGCAGCACAGATCGGAACTGTACCGGATGTGTTGAGCCGTATCCTGCGGGATTTTGAAAAATCCGGGTTAATAACTATAAACCGAAAACAGATCATGCTATTAGATATGCGGGCATTGAGTGAAAAAGCCAACCATTAATACCTGAATTATCGACTAAAGTCGAAGAATTTTCATTATTTATATGATATTCTTCTATTTCGAAAACTAGATTTGTAAATAGGAGAAATCATGCAAAGTTTAATCATTCCCTCANTAGTACGTTCACTGCATAATATTTTCACCAGCATTTGGATTGGTGGAATGCTCGTGATGGTCATAACTTTCTTACCAACCATCCGAAAAGAGATCAAAGATATGAAACTTCAGGGCTCTGTGATTGATAAGATCATGAGCCGTCACAGCAAATGGGTGTATTTCGGAGTAGTCTTATTAGCTGCTTCCGGGATGTTAATGACGCGTTTTTCGGGTCAAACAACCGGTTTATTCAACTTCGCCAGTTCATACGGGACCATTCTCTCAATAAAACATATCCTTGTGATCTTAATCACAGTGATCGCTCTTGTCCGATCCATCGCATTCAAGAACGCGGCATCAAGCAAAGATAAATCAAAGAAAAAAATGAGCATGGCCCTACTCATGGTTAATACATTCCTCGGAACAGTCATTTTGGTATTAAGCAGCATCATAGCTGTGATCGGATAAGTCCCAGGTTTTCTTAAAAATAATACGATTAATAATCGCTGCAATAATCCCTGAGATAATTCCCTGGGATTTTATTCAATACTAAAACCAATAGAAAAAACAGGGTTTGAGTTACGTCTTTTCGGTATCCGCAATCTCGGGCTTTCGCAAAACCCACAGGCAGGCCAGCGCGGTGGAAATTGGGATGGAAAGGAATAATCCGATCGTACCTGCCAGCGCCCGTACGATTTCTTCGGCTATAAAGCTGACGTTGATCGCCATCCCCAAATTGACATTTGTGATGTGAAAGAGCAACAACATCGGCAGTGATTCACCGGCATAGGCAAGCACAAGGGTGTTGACAGAAGCCGCCGCGTGGTCCCGCCCAATGGTCATCGCCCGCCGGAAAAGTTCCTGAAAATTTAAATCCGCATTGGCTTCGCTCAGTTGAAAAACAGCCGATGATTGCCCCACCACCAGATCATCCAGCACCCCCAGCGATCCGATTATGATTCCCGCCAGAAGGATGCCGCGCATATCGATCGGGTTCTCCGACTGCTGGATTAGAAACATCATATTCTCATTCCCAAATCCTGTCAGGCGCGCCAATTTCACTACAAAGATAGAAATACCGCCTGTAAGGATAAGGGAAAGCATCATGCTGATCACAGCAGAATGTGTCATCGTGCGCCAGCCATACACAAGATATAGGGAGACGGTCAGAAAGATAACCGACCCGATGATGCTGGTTACCACCGGATTCGCGCCATTCGCTATCTGAGGAATGATGAACAGAATGATTGCGCCCATCCCAACCATCATTCCCAGCAGGCTGCGCAGGCCTGTCCAGCTNCCAATGATAAAAGTAATAATCGCAAACAGCATGAAGATCCACAGGAGTACCTTCCCGCGTACAAAATCAATAAAGAAAGCTCCCGGGGTATTATCCAGGGGGCTGACACCCACGGTAACCAGAATCTCGTTTCCAGGCTTGAGGATATATTCCTCCGGCATGACCTGGTTCTTCCCGAATTCAAGAAACATATGGCTGTTCTTAAATTCACCCTCCATTATTTCTATTTCCACGATCTGGTAGATTTGCTCCTGCTTGCCAACTGTCGAATATCCTTCTTCCTGGATATTCAGCACTTCAGCCCGTACGGTTTCTGATGTATATCCCACTGTGGTTTGTTCACCGACGGGTTTAAAAAAACCCATGATATAAGGTGCCGCAACAAAACTCAGGATGACCAGCGCGGCAGTTACGATGACCACCGTGCCAACCTTTACAATTCTGTCACTATCCATTTTATCTCCAATGGTTTTTCAATAGATTAAGTGCGCACACACAAACAATCAGGACTAATTTTATAAAATCAATGGTTAGACACCCACCATTCCTGAGTTGTATTACCTTCTATTTGTCCTGAAACAGAATATGGATGCAGTCCACCTAATGATAATTCAGAATACAATTATGAAAACTATTCTTATTCCTCTGGGTATATATATCTAATCTTCAGTTTCCTTTAGCTTCCCAATCGGTATACGCGTCGTACATCTCCGGCAATGTTTTCCATTCCACCAGGCCGGCTTCCAAATACGGCACGATTCGCCGCAGCCATTCTTCCATCAATTCCACATCCAGCGCTTTGCCCAAACTCCAACCCACATAATACATGTTGATCTGATCTGGGTCCCTCAACTCAATCGCAGCATCTATTTCCTCAAAGAACAGGTCAATATCTTCAAGCGTAAATTCCTGGTCGCATCCAGCGCCAGCAGCGCTCTCTGCGAAACACGCCAATCCGTGGCCGGCTGGCAGCATCACAAGTTCTCCATCAGGATCATGTCTGATCCAATCCAAGCCGCTGTTCATCCGCCAGGGATGGATTCGGTCTATTAACGCTTCCGGATAGGTATCATGACAGGCAGATGGTGAGGGGCAGTTCCGATATTCCTCTGGGCGTATTGCTTCCGGCAGCGACATTACACCGTAAGCTACCATCCCGCTCGTGAAGCGATAATCCGCGTCCACCATCGCTGTCACCCAGTCACAATGCGACACCACACCGGACGCATGCCGGACAGTTACACTCAGGGATTCTAGCGTTTCCTTGCGGATGCGCAGCTCACGTTCAAACATACCGCATTTATAGTCCAGTTGGCCGCCCAGATCGGCGTGAACCCCGATCCCATGCCCGCGCTCTTCCATTTCCTTGAGTACATTATCACCCCACTTGATGCTCGCCTCGGTCGTCTCCTTGCTCTCCCAGGTTAATTTAGCTCCATAAGTCTCAAACAGGGACGCGTATTCCCGGATCAAGCGCGCATGATGATTAAACATCTCCTCATTGACCAATTCATCTCGCCACCCTTCCAGGTGCACCATTATGCCCAGGTAAATCGGCCCAACCTCCCCCACAGGAATATCCACATCATGTTGGGTTTTTTCTTCTTCGTCGCAATCATCTGAGCAGTTGTTCTTGTTTTCTGGACCAGAGCAAATTCCATCCCCGCACTTTTGTGCGTGTGGTTTTAGATTCTTGTCTGGTGATTCTTCCGACTGGCAGGCACTTATGATAAAAATTAGCAATAAAATACATAATAGCGTCCGTTTTATAACCTGTTTCCACATAACATGCTCCTTATGCCTATAAATGATATTTATTATATATAATGAAACTTAGATTGTATCCATTAACATGTAAAAAAAGGAATAAACACCATGCAGAGATTCATCGCTACAGCTCCATCAACCCTTCAAAAAGAAGTGCTCGCACCACCCACACCTCAAAATGGGGAGGTTGTTGTCCGAACAGAAGTGGTCGGTATTTGCGGATCTGATATCCACCTCTACCGGGGGGATCATCCATACACCACATATCCAATGGTTCTCGGCCATGAAGCCGCAGGTATCGTCGAAGCTGTTGGTAGTGGTNTTTCCAACTTACAGGTTGGCGATTCTGTTGTCTTAGAACCACTTATTCCCTGCGGGCAATGTTATCCATGCTCAATCGGCAGATCAAACTGCTGCAGCAATATGAAAACTGTTGGGGTCACCACCAACGGCGCCCTCTCAGAGTCTTTTGCTGTTCCTGCAACTTGCCTGCACAAGATCCCTTCCACACTCCCATTTAATATCGCCGCGCTTTCAGAACCCTTTTCGATCGGTTTTCACGCAGCAGCACGCGGAGAAGTTTCCGCTTCAGACCAGGTCGTCATCATTGGCGCCGGTACGATTGGATTAACCATCTTAGCAGCCGCCAAGCAAAAAGGCGCGCGGGTCCTGATCAGCGATATCCTCAATTTCCGACTTGATATCGCCAATAAAATGGGGGCGGATACCATTGTCAACAGCAAAGAAGNTGATCTCATTCAAGTTGTTCTGGATTGGACAGGCGGCAGGGGTGCAAGTGTGGTAATCGAAGCAGTCGGCGCTCCCCCTACGATTGAAAGCACAATTGATCTGGTTTCGGATGCGGGACGAGTGGTCATAGTGGGGGTTACCAAGCAAAATTTTTGCATTCGCGGAGTAGATGTCACCAAGAAAGAACTCTCAATCATCGGTTCCCGCAACAATCTGGGAAATTTCAAAGAAGCTATCGCGTTTATTACAGCCCACCCGGATATCGCCGAAAACCTCATTACCGATACATTTAGCTTTTCTGAAACAGAAGGAGCATTCCTTCATGCTAACCAGCACCCCGAAATCACCTGCAAGGTATTGATCACTTTTAATGGGTAGATCAAGAAGGAAACAGACATTCACCGATAAGCGATTAAAAATGAAACAATTATCTAAAATTTTTATTATCCTCGCTGCCTTTTCGCTTTCCTTAGTATGTTTTTTCGGTTGTACACATCCAAAAGTTGNCAATTCTATAGATTCAACTGTGGATAAATCCGANGACCAACCANTAATAAATCGNGCCGGACTNGGAGAAGTCATATACACNCATATTTACTCTCCCGAAAATGAGANTATTGCCGTCCGCATTGATATACCAGTCGAACCACGGTATGATGAAAATGTTCCAATCATAGTTGTAGCTTCTACTTGGTTCGTGGAGAAATACAATCTTGATGAAACACCGTTCCATCTGGAATTCAATCCAGTTAGCACCGGAATGCTCGTTATAACCCACCTCTGGCCAGGAAAAACAGACCCGGAAAGCGGTATTCGCAGTGATGGGGAATACGATTTCGGTGGTCCTAANAGTCTTGCTGCCCTGCGCGATACGATCCGCTTCGCTCTGGGAAAAACAGCGGATATCAATGGAAATTATCTCAGCGATCTCATTACACCTACGCCCCTCTATGATAACGTTGGTATGTTTGCGTCTTCGCATGCCGGTGTTGTAGCGACAAACGTTATGGCGTACTATGGGGAGTCATTCCCCGAATTGAAATATTTCGTTGGGCGCGAGAATCCTACCATGGCTGAGATGTACCCGCTGGAAATCGGGCATTTCAACCCACAACATAAACCCATTTACAATCCATATTACGATCCCGATGGCTACACCCCAACATCTATCGCCGTTGATTATTCCAACCTTGATTGGATCGAGAACAGCACATTTCCTGAAGGCCGCCCTATCTTCGTTGTTCCCACAGGCAGGATTACGTATTAGATGATAAAGGTCCCAACATCAACGGAAAACGCTGGTTCTCTCATCCACTAACGAAAGCGCTGTGGGATAATGTAATCTTTACCGCACAAACTTGGCCAAAGGATCTTGCTGCCCCAGAACAAACAGCGCAGTTTTGGCCCTACCGAGAAACTATCCACAATTACGCTGCCATTGGCGAGAAGCTACCAGACCTGCGCGTGATGCTTTCCTTTTCCTCGTATGATCACGTGCAGACTGCTCCTGATAAGCCCCACATCCGCCAGGCGTATGATGGTTTCCATAAAACAGCTGGTTTATGGACGCGCCTCAACTGCGATTTATCGTATGTCCAATCTGAAGTGAACCTCACCGCGTCAAGGGAAAACGGTTTTCCGGATAATCCTGCCAATACTGAACCTGGGAATTGGGAAGCCGAAGCACAGGAGTGGGGATTTGAGGGTCGGTTGGCAGGTGAAATGACCACTAAAACCGTTCCCCTGGCTGGCGTGGTGGAAATGGCAGACCGCGTTTGGGCAAAAAACTGGCAACCAAACCTGGATGCGGTTTTANACCCCAGATAAATACGTCTACATTAGATTCTTAAGGCACAGAGAGGTCTTTACGAAACTATACAGCTTCATTATTATTAGCCGCGAGCAGTGTCTCCCTGTGTGTATATGAAGGAATGGATAATAATTCCGTGACAATCTTATTCTTTCTAATTTATTTCACTTACAATTCTTTACCATTTTATATAAAAATTATTTTTTGATGTATGATTATGAATTGATGTAAACCATTATTTAATACTATATGAGGAGAGAATTGATGCACACGATGACAAAAGAAAATCTAGAAGCAGCTTTTGCCGGTGAAAGCCAGGCACATATGAAATATCTCATTTTCGCCGATCAAGCAGAAAAGGATGGTTTTCCGAATGCAGCCCGCCTGTTCCGGGCCAATGCGTACGCCGAACAAGTACACGCCACCAGCCATTTCAAAGTGCTTAAAAAATTATCAACCACCGAAAATAATCTTACTGCTGGTATTGAAGGAGAAACTTTCGAGATCGAGGAGATGTATCCCGCGTATATGGCTGTTGCCGAACTACAGGAAGAACGCGGCGCGGTCCGCTCCACCAAGTGGGCGCTTGAAGCAGAAAAGATACATGCAGAAATGTACACCGCTGCCAAAGTCTCCATCACTGATGGCAAGGACGCTGAAATCGGTATTATGCATGTCTGTTCTGTATGCGGTTGGACNGGTGAGGGAGATGCCCCAGATAACTGCCCGATCTGCAACGCGAAAAAAGAGCTNTTCATCCCGTTTGAATAATCCTCCCGCTCAACAAGCGCCAGTCATTCTATTATCCAAATAGAATGACTGCTGCAACAATAAGAAATACCATTTAATATTGTTTATAAATATCTCCAGTTTTGCAACTTACAAATTATTTTTTCAGTACCCAAGAAACTGTCAAATCCCTGTAGTGTTATCTGATTTGTAAGAAAAATTACTTTTCAAAGGATCTTCTATGCCGCAGAAAAAATTTCCGTATGGTAAAACGCTTGTGATTGGGCTGGGTTTCTTAGGCATCAACCTCGTTTGGCCAGTATTTAACAGTTTTGTGCCGCTCTTTTTACAAGCAGGCAATCCCGAATTCGAGCGACAGTTGATCGAAGCGGGGCGCGAGATTCCCAACATAGCTGGATTCGGCCTGACGCCCAGTCTGGCATTTTTCATTATGACATGGGACAATATTTTCAACGTGCTCGTCTCCCCCTGGGCTGGCGCAAAAAGCGACCATACCTGGACACGCTTTGGCCGCAGGAAACCATGGATCATGATCGGTACACCCATCGCCGCGCTCGCTCTGACGCTCATCCCTCTCGCAAACACAATTTTCGCAATCATGGTCTTCATCCTCATTACCAACTTCGGTATGTCCCTCTTCCGTACGCCCACGGTCGCTTGGCTCGGCGACCTTTTCCATGCGGAAAAGCGCAGCCAGGCAAACGGCATTATCAACCTGATGGGTGGTATCGGAGGCGCTTTAGCGCTTTTCGGCAGCGGTATGCTGTTCGACGCCTTCGGCCGGTTAGCGCCATTTCTCGGCGCAGCGCTGGTGCTGACTGCTGTTGAAGCAGTTGCAGTCTGGCAGGTGAAAGAACCGCAGCAGTCGGCTGACCAGAAAACCACACCCTCCAGGCGCAATTTCATTGAGGATTTCACAACCATTTTTAGAACACAGACCCGCAGTGGATTACTGATCCTGCTGGCTATCTTCCTATATTTCATGGCTTATGAAGCNCTCCAGACTGGGTTGACTTCTTTCGCGGTTTTCAGCCTGGGGCTCACACCGGGAACTGCCACCATCATGACAGCGCTGTTTGCTGCCGCGTTCATCCTTTTCTCCCTCCCCAGTGGATTGATCGCTGGCAAACTCGGTCGTAAACGGACGATTACCTTCGGCCTGCTCGGCATGATCCTGCTCTTTTCAATTGGATTTTTCTTCATCCAGGGCCAGATCTCGCTGGGCGTTATCCTGCTGCTCACCGGCATCTGCTGGGCGCTCGTTAATGTGAACAGTCTCCCGCTGGTGTTTGACCTGGGAGATGAAGCCCAGATCGGCGCCTACACCGGCCTGTATTATATGGCCGCCCAGAGCGCTGCCATTGCTGGGCCAGTCCTCAGCGGTGTGGTCGTTGAACTGGCGGGAAACAACTACCGCTGGTTATGGGCAGTCAGTACTCTTTACGTAGTGCTGGCCTGGTTTGCTATTCAAGGTGTCAGATCTCCTGGACAAAACACCAACGTATAGCACACCTCATTGTTTAAACTTAATTTTTTAATGTCTCTCTATTAAAAAAAACGCTTGCATATACATGGGTAGTTCCATCGTATAAACAAAAAAAGTTGACAATCGTTTGGATATATGGCATAATCCCTCAAATTAAGTGTTAATAAAAAGTTAATAGAAGGTTTGTCTAACAACCTGATAAAACGCCGAAATAAAGTATTAATTAAAAAACAATACCAGGCTTTTTTCAAAAATTGATGAATTAGCAATCCTCAATCTTTTTTTATATTAACTATTAGACAGTATATTTAAAGGAGGTGGTGGCAAAAAAGATATATTATTGAAAAGCTATTACGAAACGAATAAAAACAATATCAAAAGGAGAAGAGACGATGAAAAAACATTTAACATTACTATCAATCGTTATTTTATTTGCCCTGGTTTTAGCCTCCTGCGCACCAGCAGCGGCACCAGCAGCTGAAGAACCGGCAGCTGAAGAACCGGCAGCTGAAGAAGCACCTGCTGAAGAAGCAGAGGAAGCTGAAGCATATGATGCAATGGTTGTAACCGCCCCCGATTGCGATTACGGCGGAACAATTAAGGAAATCGCGGCTGTTGACGCAAGCACAGTGCAGTTCACCATGTGCGTACCCGATCCCGCTTTTCCCTCAAAAGCAGCATTTGCCGCTTTTTCTATCCAACCAAAAGAATGGCTCGAATCAGCTATCGAATCGGGAGAGATTCTCGAGAAACCAGTTGGAACTGGTCCATACGTATTGGATGCATGGAACCGCGGTGACAGCCTTGTTTTTAAGAAGTTTGAAGATTATTGGGGTGATGCTGCAAAAGCCGACACCCTCGTATTCCGCTGGGCAGCTGAAGGCGCTCAGCGCAAGCTTGAACTTGAATCCGGAACTGTAGACGGTATTGATAACCCCAGCCCGGATGACTTTGATGACCTCCAGGCAAATGAAGCGCTTGCGTTTTATCCTCGACCTGCACTGAACATTTTCTACATTGCTTTCACAAACACCTTTGAACCATTTGATGATGTAAATGTCCGTAA
>JGI24724J26744_10001920_pt1 | contig 13985 bp, 13 predicted proteins | sample Cruoilmetagenom7_FD_26744 | JGI IMG/M metagenome (IMG submission 26744)
CCAGCTGCGCGCACGATCAACTGAACGCAGGGTGGAGCCACCTGACCATGTAGGCAGAATATCGACATAGTAGCCTTCTGCGCCATACGCATTTGAACGATTACGTACCATATTTGTGAGTCGGGAAAGGTCATCGTTCCGGCCTGCAAATGCGGCCTGAAAGGCACGGGTTGCAAGGAGCTGGGGTTCTGCCCAGATCGCTCCGGTTGCCTGCACGATACGTTCCCCTTCTTGCAAGGCTGCTTCTGCCTGTTCCGGAGGGGCGGTTCCGATGCTCGCGAGACCAAGAGCAATGTAGCTGATCAGCTCTTCCAACTGGTTGTCGAATTTCTGATTCTCCGCAATCGCATCCCGTGCCATTGCCACGGCTTCCTGCGGTGAGGACCAGGCAACAGAGGCCGCGAGGTGGGCACGCTGACGAGCAGCAAGTCCGGGTTCCCCCAACCGCTCCGCGTCTTGCACTGCTCCCTCGAAGCTCGCTCGCGCCTGCTCAAAGTTGGCGTTCGACTTGTGCACGTCACCGACAACTCGCTGCCAGTGGTGTGCCAGTGTGTCCTCCGGGGCTCTCTCAAGCACATCCCGGAAACGTCCTTGGTACGAGTCCAGCATGGCCAGCGAGAATTGTGCTTGGCCTGCGTACAGGCCACCCTTCGCGAGGATCATCTTGAATTCTTCACGAGCAAACCCGAGCATTCCAGCAAAAATCCCGCTGTGTGCCCGCTGATACTCCAAGAATTCTTTTGCATCTCGAGGGAGAATTGGCGACCGTAGCACAGCAGCAAGCTCTGCCATTGATTCTTCGATCGCGCCGCAATGGCGCAGTGCGACACCACGCAGGCCGCGGCAGAACATACCAACCGGCGTTTCGCTTTGAATGATGTCATCATCGAAGGAGAGTGCGGGCCACATACCGGCAAGTGCAAGCCGGTCGGCAGTGGACACGAGGCGATCCGGTCGCATATCGAGATCGATCGCGATACGTGCCATGAGGGGAAAATCTTCGGCAAGACCAGGGATGTCCATCTCTTGAGCGTCTTGCATCAGTTCATTGAAATTTGCTTTAACTTTGTTTTTTAGTTCAGCCATTTCTTTCACCTGACCCATTCCTGTACGAAGAATAAGCATGATCTCGGGAGGAATGGCGGGATTTCCCGTATTCTGCGCAATTTTCTGCTGTCGTCCCAGCCAAGAGCGCAGACGATTTCGCATCCAATACGGTTCCCCGTCACATACCATGTCAGGGGTGGGCAAGGCATCAAAAGGGTGGCCTTCCCAATACCAGTGTGCAACTGTGTGCACGTGCTCGCCCAAACGCATCGCGATATCCGGTATTCCCCACATCAAGGCTCCGTCCTCAGGTCCTTCCATTACTCCTCCTTTCCCGCGTAAATCTCATTATAAAAACGGCTCCAGAAATGTACACTTTTTTCTGCGAAAGAGCCACCCACAAACACAATAACCATGTCAACTGCAGCGAAGACTGCCGTACACAGTTGGCTGCCACTCGCTTTCCCAACTCCTTGAAAAGCATAAGTAAAATATTTTACAATATGCGTGCCATATTATAAAATGAGAAATTTGCATGTGCATAATAAAAATATTTATGCACAGCGTAGGCGATCACATCAAAAAAGACGCTAGCGTATACAAAAAAGCTCTCACCACCCACGCTCGCCTCAGAGGCAACAAACACGATTGAGCCACAGGGTCCTTTGCGTACAACGAGGATACGCGAGGCTTCCTCCACCCCCAAGAAACCCCTGAAATTACCCATACCACGCAAATCCCAAGGATGCCGTTTCCCAACTCCTCGGCACTCAACATCCCCACAAACACTTTTATGGACATATCTATACTTGAAGTAACTTTCTCTTGGAATTGACGAAACACACCCGTGCCACAAGATCAGGCAGTCTCACGGAACAAAATCTCTCCATTTTTCCCGACATAAAGCGCAAAAACCGGCTCCCTGTCTCTTTCGTGCTTAAGACGGAAAACCCAAACCGCCGATACCCCAGTAAGCACGGAAAGCTCCTTAGCGCACACGGACGACACCGCCTCACGTCCCGCAAAAGCAGGAGCGGTCTTGCAGACTTTTCGTGTGTTCTTCACATGCAAACCAGCAAAGTTATATCAGTACAGTCAAGTTAACCACGCGGTATCCGGCCCATCCGCACCTCTCGACGCGACCTCTCGGTCCGACCCGTCCACACACCTCGCGCACACCTCTCAGCGACCCGTCCCGTTCACACACTTCCGCAATACGTCACCAGCGTCACCCTATGGAGAGAGGGCATCATGCTGATCTCTGACCCCACGATAGAAATGGCGCATGCCGCCCTCAACGGCCTTGCCGTGCGGCGTCAGCAGATTGCCACAAACCTCGCGCACATCGCGACGCCTGGATTTCAGGCGTTACGCGTGGAATTCGAGAGCGCCTTACAGGATGCGACGGGTCACACGAAAGGCCCTGGGCCCTCCTTTGGTCCTGGTGCACATCTTCCCACAAAGGCTTTGGCCTGCCTCGCATGTGGGGCCACACATCGGAACCCATCGCCACTCTCCCGACCGGCGACCCCGACAAAGCAGACGGGAACAATGTCATGCCAGACGCGGAACTCATCGCACTGACTGATACAGATTTGAAACAAGCCATCATGGCAGATGTCATAGTCCGTCGGGTTGGCATATTGCGCAGCGTTATAAAAGGGTGAAGAAGATGGCACTTTTTAGCATTCTTTCGTCAGCAACGCAGACACTCAACCTGCACCGCACCTGGCTTGAAGTGGTGGGCGACAATATCGCAAATATCAANACAGTTCGGTCCACAGATCAGGAGGCGTACCGACCCCATTTCATCGTGGCACAAAACACAGGGTCAGGGGGCGCCCGGCTTGGGGGCATCGTGCGNGGAACGGACTCTATCGGAAAACTCGTGCACGAACCACAGCATCCCCTCGCCGACGAGAATGGGTACGTCCGGTATCCCAGTATTGATCTCCCTGGGCAAATGACCCAGCTGCTCATGGCGCAACGGGCATATCAGCTCAACCTCCAAACCGTCTCCCACGCGAAAGCCGCATATCAGTCTGCTCTAAGTATCGGGAAGTGACACGATGAACCCTGCCTCTTTGCTCTCTCAAGCGAATCCTTCTTCCCTTGGCCGCGTCCTGCCCCGACACCTCCTCCCCCATCAGGAAGGCAGCGTCGGTCACACGGGAGAAAGCAACGGATTCGCACAAGCTCTCAGCCAGATCGCAGAAATAGAACAAGAAGCCAACAAGCTCGGCCGGCTTGCCGCAACTGGCAAGCTTGAAAACGTACATGATTACACAATCGCTGCAACCAAAGCACAGCTCGCAGTCGATCTCACTGTTGTACTGCGCAACCGGGCAATCCAAGCCTTCAATGAGATCATGCGGATGCCCGTCTGATGGCCCAGTCCTTCCCGCAGACAATCCCTGGCAAAGCCCGCTCCATGCTGGAAAGTCTCACCCTCAAACAGCAGGTCGTCCTGGGCTTGGCTGTGGTGAGTGTGATTCTCGGCACCGTCCTCCTGGTGCGATGGGCGTTCACCCCGGAGATGACACCCCTCTACACCGGTCTCACCCCGGAAGACGCGGGGGCCATCAAAACCCAGCTCGATAAAAAAGGTGAGCCGTACCAGATCGAGGACGGCGGCGCGACCATCATGGTGGACCGCACACGCATGAACGACCTTCGGGTTGAGTTGTCGGCAGAGGGACTGCCCCGCCAGGACAAAGGGGGGTATGCCTTGCTCGGGCAACAAGGCATCACCACCTCCTCCGAGATCCAGAACATGAACATCAAGCGAGCAATGGAAGAGGAAATCGCGAAAACGCTTGAAGCATTTGCCCAAGTGCACAAGGCAAAAATCCTGCTCGCGATTCCGAAACAAGTGGTGTTCGCGACCGACAAAGCAAAAGCCGGGGCATCTGTCACGCTTACCCTCCGACGTGGCGGGCGTCTTACAGACGGGCAAGTCGAATCAATCGTGCACCTCGTGGCGTCCAGCATCGAAGGGCTCTCTCCTGAGAGCATCGCGGTTTCCGACACTGAAGGAAACTTGCTCCACATGCCAGGGGAATCCCCGGGCACAGGAACTGTGCAGCAACATTCCCGCGTTGACCAGGCCGGCGTGTTCAGCGACACCCTCGAAAAAGACATTACGGCCCTTCTCGAGAAAGTCGTCGGTCCCGACAATGCAAAAGTCACGGTGGCCTCGGTGCTTGATTTTGACAAAACCAATCTCACCACGGAGAGCTACGAAACAACCGGCCCCGCCACATTCAACACTGTCGACGCGGAAGGCAACCAGATCACTGGACCGGCCCAGCGAAACCCTCTCGCAGAAACCAGCACAAGAGAGAGCTTCACCGGACCCGGAAATCAGGCCGGAGAGGTCGTGAACCCAGGCAGTCCGGTAACAGGCATGGAAAGCGAAGAAGAAAGCGTCTATACCCATAATAAAACCGAAGCCTCTTACCCGTACGAACGAATTGTCGAGCATAAAGAAAAGGCACCGGGAAGTATCCAAAGCCTATCAATTGCGGCACTCATCGACGATAAAATCGTACGCACACGTGCGGCGAAAACCGCGGAAAAAGACATCGATGACTTGTCAACACAAGAAGTTGCTGCCGCAGAAACAGCACTACGCGAAGACTTGACCCAGCTCATTCAGGCCGCAGTGCCATTCAACGCGGCACGAGGCGATCTGGTGAACATCGCGTTACTGCCCTTCGACACCACAACCGACGAGAAACAAGCATCCGATGCTGCAGCAACAGAAGCCGCCTCGGCCCGACAGGCCCTGTTGGAAACGATCCGCACCGCAGCATCAATCCTCATCACAATCCTGGTTTTGTTCTCCATGTGGCGAGGCTTCCGCCGCCAGGCCAAAGCCTGGAAGGCAGGAAGAAAACCGGTCACCGTCAATGTCGACATCGCGGAACTCGAAGAAGCACAACAGGCTGCAGGAGAGCTTCTCGCCGCAGAAGACAAAAAAGAAGAGAAAGAAGAAAGAAGAAGAGACCATCACGCCACAAGAGACCTTGAAACAGCTACAAAAAACCCGTGCGCTGGAAGGTCAGCGCTTGCTTGTACGCGAAGAGGTCTCCGACTTCATTGACCAGCGTCCTGACGAAGTCGCCCAGTTATTACGTCGCTGGCTGAACGAGGAAGAGTAATGGTCNCATACAGCGAACTGCAGAACACGGAAAAAGCAGCTCTCCTTCTCGTGCAAATGGGCCCGGAACGCTCCGCCAAAGTCCTGATGAACATGAGGGATGACGAGGTGGAAGAGTTGATGAGCCAGGTGGCTCACTTCGATGAGTTCACCCCCGAAATGGTGGATCAGTGCTTCTCCGAGTTCCAAGAGACGATGTCGAAGTACAGCATCCACGGCAAGGGGGGCCTCGAGTTCGCGCGCGAAGTGCTCGCCACCAGCTTTGGAGACCAGCGTGCCGANGAAATCCTCGAGCGGCTGCGCATGTCGTCGCTCAACGCCCCCTTTGAATTCCTGCGCAAAGCAGACGCCCGCCAGGTCATCAGCTATCTACAAGAGGAACATCCCCANCTTGTCGCGCTTGTGCTCGCCCACCTTCCTTCAATCCAGGGAGCAAACATCCTCGCTGCCCTGCCAGAGCGTATGCAATCCAATATTGCGCACCGTATTGCCACACTCGAACGCACATCCCCCGACGTGATTACAAAAGTGGAAAACGTCTTGAAAGCAAAGCTTTCCTCAGTTTTGACCTCAGCGGATGTCACAAGCGTGGGTGGCGTGAACCGTGTTGTCGACATCTTGAATCGTTCCGAACGCGGCACAGAACGCATCGTTTTTGAGGGACTCGACCAAAACGACCCAGAGCTCGCCGAAGAGTTGCGCAGCCGAATGTTCATCTTTGACAACATTGCCGACCTCGACAATCGGGCCATCCANATGATCTTGAAAAATATCGAGACAAAAGACTTGGGAACTGCCCTCAAAGGTACAAAAGACGCCACAAAAAACAAGATCTTGAAAAACCTCTCACAGCGAGCGGCGCAAAACCTCCAAGAAGAAATGGAACTCATGGGNCCCGTGCGTATCAAAACCGTGGAAGAGTCCCAGGCAATCATCATCCGCGTCGTCCGCAAACTCGAAGACGAAGGACAGATCGTTGTGTCCAGAGGAGGTGAAGACTTTGTCACCTGAAACCGGAAACACCACACAAGAAAACACGCACAAAAACACGCACAAAAAAGACCTCTGGGAAGAGCTCTCCCCTACAAACGAAGCAGGAAGACACCATACCACTACAAGTTCCGGAAAAATTTTACGCTCTGAAGAACACCAAACCATCCCGGCACCACAGGTACGCCTCCCATCTTTCAACACAGAATTCCAGGACGCACAGCAAAACTCCCGGTCGAAACAATCCTTCAGCCTCGAAAACGAACGAGAAAAAGCCTCCGCTGCCCTGCAAAACGCGATAGAAAAAAGCAAAAAAGCAGGCTATGACAACGGATACAAAAAAGGCGAACGCCAAGCACAACAAAAATTTGCCGAACTCTCCGCTGCCCTACAAGAACGCGCCCGCTATGCCATTGCGGGACTTGAACAGGCGAAAACCGAGCTCGACGAAAGAGAACGCATCGACATCGACAAGCTCAGTGCCTGCCTCGCCGAAGCCGCCCTCACCATTGCCGAAAGCCTGGTCGGCCGCGAGATCGACACCGCAACACACATCGGAAGAGACGCAGTACGCAGGGGCCTCGCGTCAATCCCAAACCGCAAAGACGCCGTCGCACGACTCCACCCACTCGATGTCGAAACAGTAGGAGACCTGGCAGGAATTGCCCCCGGTCGCGCCGTAAAACTCGTCGCAGATCCGAGCATCGAACGCGGCGGAGCAATCCTCGAAGCAGGAATCTGCACAGTTGACGCACAAATCTCCACCGCAATCCACCGCGCACGCGCCACGCTTCAAGCAGACGACGCGAGCGAGAACACCGACATTGAGGACACCATTGAGAACACCAATGAGGACAGCGAGAACGACAGNGAGGACGACAGCGACAACAAAACCAGCGGCGAAGTCCACGAAAACGACCAGGACGAAAATCCCGGAAACCGAGCCGACACAGACGACCCCAACACCTTGGGCCACAGCACAGGTGCCGGGAAACACGCAGGAGAACAGGCCGGCCCAGTGCAGGTTACTGCGGGAGTGAGGCTGCATGAACCCCCCCCGGAGCAACCTGCACTGCCCGAGGCATCCCCGCTGCTTGAGGAGAGCCTGCAATGAGTCTTTCCTTCTCGACACGTATTGCCCGCCTCACCACCGCAATGAAACCGGTTCCCCAAGGGCACGTCACCCGGCTTATCGGCATGAATGTCGAAGTTGAAGGGCTTGACCTTGCAGTCGGCGACACGGTNACCCTGCTGAAATCAAGCGGACCGCTCATGGCAGAAGTTGTAGGGCTGCAAGGCGAACGGACAGTCTGTGTTCCCTATGGAGAGACAACCGGCCTGCGTAGCGGGGACGCCGCGTATTCCGAAGGCAAGCCCTTTACCGTGCCCGTTGGACACGCCCTGCTCGGACGTGTGATTGACGGGCTTGGCAACCCGATCGACAATGGCCCGCCACTCACGCATCTTGCGCGTGTCTCGATCTGCCACACTGTGCCAAACCCACTACGCCGTCAGCGTATCACCCGCCAACTTCCACTCGGCGTGCGGGCACTCGACACTCTTGTACCGTGTGGTCGAGGACAACGCATTGGCATTTTCGCCGGGTCAGGGGTCGGAAAGTCNTCTTTGCTTTCCATGATTGCGCGCGGCACCGACGCTGAAGTTTCCGTCATTGGGCTGGTCGGAGAACGCGGCAGAGAAGTACGAGAATTTATCGAAAATGATTTGGGAGAAGANGGACTCGCCCGCTCCATTGTGGTCGTCGCCACCTCAGATGAACCGGCAATGATCCGGCATCGCGCCGCATTCACCGCGACACGCATTGCAGAATGGCACCGGGAACAGGGCGCGGATGTTTTGCTCATGGTGGACAGCGTGACCCGTTTTGCAATGGCGCAACGCGAAATCGGCCTCGCTGCCGGGGAACCTCCCGCCACCCGCGGCTACCCACCTTCGGTTTTTGGCCTGCTTCCNCGCCTCCTGGAACGCGCAGGAACCGACGAGCAGGGCAGCATCACTGGAATNTATACCGTGCTGGTCGAGGGGGACGACATGAATGAGCCGGTCGCCGACACAGTCCGTTCGATTCTTGACGGGCATATCGTGCTCTCGCGAGAACTCGCGGCAGCAGGACATTTTCCCACAATCGACGTGCTCGCCTCAGCCTCTCGCCTCACAAAAGCCGTGACCTCACCAGAACAACAATCGCACGCGATCGCCTTCCGTCGTCTGCTCGCCGCCTACAAAGAAACAAAAGACCTGATTGAAATTGGGGCATATGCAGAAGGAGCAAACCCTCTCGTCGATCGGGCAGTCGCCCGCAAATCAGTAATGGATACTTTTTTACGCCAAGACCTCGCAGAAATTTGCCCGGCAGAAACCGCATGGCAAGCACTCCACACGGTGGTCAACACATGAAAAAATTCTCTTTTCGCCTGGACCGGGTGCTCCAAGTACGCAACGCACAAAAAAAACTCGCAAAAAACGAGCTACTCGCCGCCAACACTGCGCTCGCCATCACNCGCGCGATCGTGCAGAACCGCAAAACACGTTTGGCAGCACAAACCGCAGAAGACGCGGCAACCCCGCACCCCACTTCTGCATTCCAGCGAGCACGCGGCCGGCAAATACACGCAGCAGCCTCAATAGAAGCAGCAGAAAAAGACGTGCTGCAAGCAAGTACCCGTGTTGCACAAGCCCAAGCCTGCCATCACCAAGCCGCACAACGCGTCGAGAGCCTCGAACGCCAAAGAACACGAGCATTTTGCACACATCAAGAAGACGTCGCACGAGAAGAAGGCCGTTTTCTGGACGACCTGACAAACGCCCGACAAACACGCGCCCAGTTCAACGCCTGTCTCGCAGATGATCAAAGCAACTAGCCCGGACCGGAACCCAAGCCGGCAAGGAACCAAACCGATTCACCCGGAGCCCAGGCCAAGGCCAACGGGAAACCCGCTCCACCAGAACACAAACCGGCAAAAACCCCAGAAACAGCAGACAAAAATGACACGAGAGCAGGTGAACGGCATATGACAGGGCATATCACGGGACACATCACAAGAGGGTGGCTCGCCTTCCGCGGAAAAATATACCCAAAGGGGTTTCTCCCCAGATCTCTCACCCGCCACAGGCCCCCAACCCCAAAGACAGCACACGGAGCAGCACACCAGAAAGAATATACCGCAGACAAGCTGAGAACACACCTGCCAGTACACCACGGGCCTGTCATCGCAAAACTCGGAAACACCCCCAGCCACAGTCCTTCGAGCACCCTCACAAACAGCTTGTTCTCTCCCCTGTTCCAACAGCTTCTTGCCGGGGAAACAGCACGTCAAGAGGACCTTCCGAGCACGCAAGCGCACGCACAAGAGCGCCCGCAAAAGGGAAGCCAAGCCAGTGTCATGGCGCACCTCACCCCAGTTTTCTCCCCTGTCTCACGTGCCGCGGCAGCAACCGTCTCGACCTCCGCCTCTGCTGCAGAAGTGGAGACCCTCTCCCCATCCCTGTTGGCACGATCGGCACAGTCCACTTTGCCCACCAACTCCACCGCAAAAAAATTCCCCTTGGGCACGGCCTTTGACGGGTTTTTCCGCGAAAGCGGTGAGCGACACGGCATCTCACCAGCCCTTCTTGCTGCAGTTGCCCGTGCCGAATCAAGTCTCAATCCCCGCGCGGTGAGCCCGGCAGGGGCACAAGGGCTTATGCAGCTCATGCCGGGAACAGCTCGGGAACTCGGTGTACGCGATCCTTTTCATCCTGCGCAGGCAATAGAGGGGGCTGCCCGTTATCTCTCGGCCCAGTTGCACCGTTTCGGCAGTGTCGAAAAAGCCCTGGCAGCGTATAACGCGGGACCCGGCAACGTGCTGAAATACCAGGGCGTTCCTCCATTTTCAGAGACAGAAAAATATATCGCCCGCATCACCACCATGCTCAAAGGCACCGCATGACCTCTGCGCCTGTTCCCTCTCTACCTGCTCCACGGCAACAACGCAGGTTCTCCCAGAAAAAATCCCTCCGCACGCCGCTTCGTGCCCGACCCGAGGACAGTTCCTCTCCCCAAAGAGAAAACACAGCCGCAAAGAACACCGGAAAAAGAGCAGAAAAAACAACCGTATCGAAACACAAGAGAGAGCAAAGAGCCCGACAGGAGGCAAAAAACCAATCTGCATCCGGCCTTTCTTCTGCTGCTTTGTCCTCAGATTCCGCTTCTCACCCCAGCCTCTCCCGCCCAGGAGAAAATATGCGGGCAGACAAGTCAGGCACACGGTTCTTTTCGCAAATTGCCCTCTCACAGGCAAACCCATCACCCGCAAACCACTTGAAAAAGCCAGAAACCCGCCACACACCCCGCCCAACCCCCACACCAACAGGCATCTCCTCGTCTTTTACTGCTGCTGCACACTCCTCGGCACACGGACTTCTCCCCCAAGCAAAGCTGCTACCTCGCAATATACGCACCGAGAATGCGCACACTGAAAGTACACGCACCGGGAATGCCTCAACAAAAGCAGAGGACCAACAAACCACTCCCCTCTTGCACAGGCGAAACTCCCTGACAAGTGTTCTCGCACATACGCCGAAAGAAACGTGGACAGCCGAAAACCATAAGACAAGGCAAAGCCAACAGATCCCAGAAACGCCTTCCTCCCCAACAAACTCCCACACAAACCAACCGGAATTCCTTGCCTTCTCTCTCACAGACGGGCTCACAGACGGGAGTCATCCCACCCAGGGCACGACAGCTGCCTTTGGGACACCTTCTCTGGTCGCCGCGCCTTTTTCGCCTGGAACGACAGCAACCTCCCCCGTCCAAAAGAGCAGCAGCTTCCCTGCCGCTCTTCCCAACCAAACTGCCGAATCACCCTCTGAACAGCTCATACGTGTTGTCGAACCTCTCATACAAAAGAGAGACGGCGTGTTTCGCGCGCATCTCATACTCCAGCCGGATGACCTCGGCACAGTCGACATCACCGTAGAAATAAGTGGAGACAGCATGCAGGTGCACTTCTCCGCAGAAATGCCCGAAACGCGCAAAGCCATCGCGGCATCTCTCCCCGACCTCCAACAAACCCTCCGCCAAAGCAGGAACCAAACACAAACAGATAGCGCTGCCTCCTCATCCGGCCTCGACATCAACCTCGACAACCCCGATCTCGACCTCACCATTGAAGTCCATTCGACAACACCTGACATGCAAAAATTTCAGGGAGAAAAGTTTTCAGCCCAGGACTTCTCACACAGGAGCCCCAGCCAAGACGCTTCCCTGCACAACAGCCTCACAGAAGGGGACTCCCCCCACGAGCAGTCCCCAAGCAACTCCCTGGACGAGCACTCCCCGGACGAGCACAACTCCCCGGACGAGCACTCCCTCAAAGGAGAGCAGCACGAAAACCCCGACATGGCTGCTCGAAAGCAACACCTTCTCGCAGAAGGCCGTGGCGGTCGTGCACCCTGGCCACAAAACACAACTGCCCATACCTTGGGCAAATCCAACAATGCCCGATCTTCCGGCGCCCCCCATCTCGACATCCTGGTGTGAGGAGAAACAATGTCCGCGCTCTCGAGCGTCTTCCCACATCTTGTTCCCCAAGCCGGAACAAGATCTTTCACAAGCAAAACTCCCTTCTTCGCAGCCCAACAAGCGCTTCGCGCATCCAAGCCTGCCGGGTTGTCTCCAAGCAGTTCCGCTCCGCAATCCTCTGCCTTGCCGAGAGCAGTACCCACAGCATTGTCCAGAGCAATCGCTCACGCCAGGCAGGCAGGTACACGGTCACCCGGGGCATCGCCATCAGCAGCCGAACCGGCAGCCGGGCCAACACAAGCCGGCATCACAGCGGGAGGGAAACCGCCAGAAGCATCCAAAGATGTGTTTCTCCAACTTCTCGTTGCCCAGCTCAAGTACCAAAACCCCTCCGCTCCGGCGGACAGCACAGAGTTCCTCGCCCAGTCCGCCATGTTCACGATGGTCGAAAAATTGGAGGAGCTACGCGAAACCCAAGAAGCAGCAGGAAGCCGGCAACGCGCGCAAATGGGCACTGCCCTCATTGGAAAACACGTGACTTCAGAGACAAACGATGGCGACACGATTGAGGGCATGGTCACAGGCGCCCGGTTCAGCACAAACGGTGTTTTGCTCGTGATCGGCCAGAAGGAAGTACCAATTGGCTCGATCGTCAGCGTCGAAAAACCAGGAAACGAACCGCTCTGAACACAGGAGAAGATCCTCACGGGAGCAGCAGCTCTGTCTTCCCTGGAACCCAACACCCAAACAGCAACACCCCTACCCAACGACCCATACGCGACCACACCGAAACAGCGACACCCCTCACCGGGCTCCCATACGCGACCACACCGAAACAGCGACACCCCTCAACGACCCATACGCGGTCATGCACAAAGACACAACCCTACCCAATGCCGCGTACACAACCCCGCCCAACCTCAGAAAACAGGGAAAGAAAACACCATGCTACGCTCGATGTTTGCCGGAGTTTCCGGCCTGCGCTCACACCAAACTTTCATGGACACCATTGGCAATAATATCGCCAACGTCAACACCACCGGCTACAAAGCCAGCCAAGTCGTTTTCACCGACCTCCTGAGCCAGACGATTGCAGGAGCGGGGGCAGGAAACGAAAACACAGGCGGCACAAATCCCGCACAAATCGGACTTGGCGTTTCGATAGGAGCAATCCGCGGTTCCTTCACCCAAGGAGCAAATCAACTCACAAACCGCGTGACCGACCTCGCCATTCAAGGAGACGGGTTTTTCGCGGCCGCGAAAAACGGCAGAACCTTCTACACACGGGCCGGTTCATTTTCGTTCGACGCCGCGGGACATTTAACTGCCCCCAATGGAGCGATCATCCAAGGATGGCTCGCAAACCCCGGAACAGGCACTATCGACAACGCCCAGGCTATCGAGAACCTCCGCTTCCCCTTGAACCAAACCCAACAGCCAAAGGCATCCGATACCGTAGAGGCAGGAGGCATTCTCCCTCCCGACACCGCAGTAGCAAGCAAAATCACTTCATCCATTCCTGTCTTTGACGTGCTTGGCCGGGAGCTCGTCATGGGAGCAACCTGGACAAAAACAGCAGCAGGCTGGGATTTTGAGGTCACAAACAACAGTGCAAACCCCGCGACTCCCATCGCAAACACCACACACACCTTCGACCCTGTCACAGGAGTTTTGACCTCAGAGGGAACGCTCGCCATCACGAAAGCCCAACTCGAAACAGCCTTCCCGGACTCCTCATGGGGTGGCGCCGGCCTCACAATCAACTTTGGGGCAGACACCGCCACAGGCCTACGCTCCCTCGCCGGCGCAAACACCGCCGCAGTCTACGCACAAAACGGCTACCGTACCGGCCACCTGCAGGCATTCTCAATCGGCACAGACGGCATGGTGACCGGCGCCTTCTCCAACGGACAAAACAAACCACTCGGCCAAGTCGCCCTCGCCCTCTTCAACAACCCCGCCGGACTCGAAAAAGTCGGAGACTCCTTCTTCGCGACCACCGTAAACTCCGGAAACCCCGCCCTCGGCGTCGCAGGCGCAGCCGGCATCGGCACCCTCGATGCAGGCACCCTCGAAATGTCAAACGTCGAACTCGCCCAAGAATTCACCAACCTCGTCATCGCTCAACGTGGCTTCCAAGCCAACTCCCGCATCATCTCCGCCTCCGACTCCCTCCTCGGTGACCTCGTCAACATGAGCAGATAACCCCCAAACCCCCAGGGCTCGGCCCTGGGGACGACCCTCCCCCCACACTCACCCGAC
>JGI24724J26744_10001923_pt1 | contig 13975 bp, 9 predicted proteins | sample Cruoilmetagenom7_FD_26744 | JGI IMG/M metagenome (IMG submission 26744)
TTTCCCCGGGAAGTAATTAGAGTTATTACACCAGGAACAGTAATTGAACGAGGATTGATAAAATCGGATAAAAATAATTTTCTGCTCTCCATTTTCTATACCGAAAATCAAATTGGTCTCGCCTTCTTAGATATTTCAACTGGAGATTCAGGAATCACTGAATTCTCTGATGATTCTAACTTCAATAAACTACACGCAGAAATCAGCCGTATCAATCCAGCTGAGATCATTTTTTCAGAATCGTTCTCTTTAAAATTGTTTAATAAGTATCATATGACCACTTTACCAGACTGGAAATTCGAATTCAGTAATTGCGAAAATAAGATCAAACAGGTTTTTGGAATTACCGTTTTGGATGGGTTTGGATTACGGGATAAACCATACGCTGTAAGTGCTTTAGGAGGATTATTAAATTATCTACATGAAACAGATTCTTCTATCGTTGATTCAATCAAGGCCCCGAACACATATTCATTAGATAATTTTATGATCTTGGATCAATCAACAAGAAGGAACCTTGAACTCACGGAAACTCTTCGCGGAGCTGACGAAAAAGGATCTTTATTAAGTGTCATTGACAGAACGGTTACACCTATGGGGAAAAGACATATTTATCATTGGATCAACCAGCCTCTGACAAATGTCAATTCAATAAATAAACGTCTGGATGCTGTTGATTTATTTTTTAATGACGGGCTTCTTAGAATTGAACTACAAAAACATATCAAAAGTTTCTCTGATATTGAACGAATCTCCAACCGTATAAATACATACCATTCAACACCTCGTGATTTAGTATCTCTGCGTGAAACGCTAACAAAAGCCCCAAAGGTTTTGTCAATTCTGAAAGAGAATATTTCTTTTGTTAATATCAATGATATTCAGCTTGATTTATGTGAATCTGAATTAGTTCTTTTAAAGGAATCAATCTCAGATGAACCACCAGCTACTCTCCAGCATACAGGCATCATCAAAGAAGGTTTTTCAGCTGCATTAGATGAAGTGATGAATGCATCAAAGCACGCCCGGGAATGGATCGCAAATTTAGAAAAAAGGGAAAAAGAAAAGCATGGAATCAGAACTCTAAAAGTCAGTTACAATAAAGTGTTTGGTTATTATATCGAAATCACGAAAAGCAATTTAGAAAAAACTCCTGATGAATACATTCGCAAACAAACGCTCATTAACGCTGAAAGATTTATAACGCCAGAATTAAAAGAGTTCGAATCAATTGTTCTGAATGCAGATGAAGAGATCAGATCGTTAGAAAACCAGATTTTCCTAGATTTGTGTGGAAAACTTTCAAAATCACGGAATAAATTCAGGAATTTGGCCAAATTTCTTGCGGAATTGGATGTGTTCCTCTCCCTGGCTGAAATTGCATCAGAAAGTAATTACAACCGTCCTGAAATCCTCGCGGATAATTCGCTTGAGATCAAGGACGGCCGGCATCCTGTGGTTGAACAAAGCTTGCAAGCAGGGTCATTCATTTCCAATGACACAAGGATTGATAAAGATAATTTAATTCATATAATAACTGGACCCAATATGAGCGGTAAAAGCACATATTTAAGGCAGGTAGCCCTCATCGTGTTACTCGCACAAATCGGGTCTTTTGTACCAGCTTCTTCTGCCAAGATTGGAATGGTTGATCGGATTTTCACACGCATCGGAGCACAAGATGAAATTCATGCAGGTCAATCTACTTTTATGGTCGAGATGGTTGAATTGGCAAATATTTTAAATAATGCTTCTAACCAAAGTCTCTTGATTCTCGATGAAATAGGAAGGGGCACAAGCACCTATGATGGCTTATCCATCGCATGGGCTGTGGTTGAACACATTCATAACCACCCAAAACTGAAATCACGCACTTTCTTCGCCACTCACTACCACGAATTAACCATAATGCCCGAATTCCTCCCTCAAGTATGCAATTACAACGTCGCAGTCAGCGAATCTAATAACGAGGTTGTTTTCCTCCATAAAATTATTGAAGGGGCATGTGATAAATCCTACGGGATTCATGTTGCTCAGTTAGCAGGTATCCCCAACCCTGTGATCAATCGGGCAAATGACCTTTTACATCAATTTGAAAAGGAAAGAGAGAAACCAATCTTTTTTAGCAAACAATCCTCCCCTGAACAGCCCACTTTGTCCAAAGAAAGCAATCCCTTACTTGAAAAATTAGATAAACTGGATATCGAATCTATAAGTCCTATTGAAGCACTGAATACAATTTATAAATGGAAGCAGGAATTTAAAAAATAAGCCTGTCAATTACCCGGCTTCTCCAATTATTCATTTCTTTGTCAATTTTTCTTGTTCTTCAATTTCCTCTATCGTCTCTGGAATGATTTCTTTTTCTGAAATCGTCTCTAGATCACTTTCCCCAATAATCTTGTCTTCAGGCTTTGTAAAACGTGCGGATAAAAGAAACACTAAACCCATAAGCAAAACGAAACCGGAGCCTGCAATCACCCACAACAAAGCTTGAGTGCCAACTTTTTGTATCATCCCCAAAAGCACATCACCAAAACCAGCAATTACTTGTGAGAAGTAGCGATTAAATATCAAACCGATAAATTGGTCAAACCCTATGAGAATTGCCAACAAGCTAATTAAAATCAAGCCAGGAATTGCTGTTAAAATTATGCCGCTCCATTTTCGCATGATTTTTTTATTATTTCTAAGAAGGTGTGCCAACAAAATCAACAACAACAAAGTTGCAAATGGAAGCAGCCTGAAAATCCACCGAATGATGCTGTAATAATAAAAGGTTTTCTCACCCAAAATCATTCCACCCGGTATCACGCCGAGTAAATTGACTGATCCAGGTAGTTGGTTTACTTTATCTTCGATCATCATAGATAACGCACTTGAGAGAATTTTTGTGTTCTTCTCTGAGGGCTTGCAAAAAGGTAGAGCATAAAAATCTATTGTCTCTTTACCAATCAACTCTGAATTTTCTTCAACCGTGCAATTATCCAATGAAAGTAAGTATTTTTCAGATATTGAAGAGCTATTTACTATCAAAGTATATTTAAGTTCGGTAATATCAATTTCGATAGATGTATATGGGGTTTTGAAATTAAGATATGCAATCACTTGATCGATGATGTCTATAAANATTCTATTTACCCATTCCTCTGGAAGATAATTTACGAGAATTGAATTTAGCGATTCCTTATTCCCAAGAATCGCCGGTGTGTTATTTTCATCAGCAGTCAATAATTGATCCGTGATAATCGCTGAAATAACACGTGGGAATTCATCTTTGTATTCATCATTCTCAAGTATCGAATAATAACTAGCAGATTCAAAAATTACAAACTCAAATGGAACTGTAAAAAGAGAGATGAGTAATGAGGGTAGGATAATTACTGTTAGTAAAATNGCGCCAATCTTGTTGGAAAGAGATATTTTGTTTTTCATTTCTATTCCTTTACTTTTAGTTATTTTATTCTTTCACCGTTCTTTTCAGCCCAACCCCGGGCTCCGTTGAGAAATTCATTCCCATCAATTTTTTGTTTCCCAGGCATTTGAATCTTTCTTAATTGCAAATCATAAGTTTTAGTTCCAATGCAGGGATATTTTTCAATAATTCCTCTTTGCGCTGGTTTCAGATGATGAGATTTTAAAACTCTTACNCTATATACTTTCATATTNTTTCCATTCCAANTAAAGTAACAAATCGGCCATGGATCATAGGCTCTAATTCGCCTTTCAAGCTCTTCCGCTCTTCCCTGAAAATCTAATAATCCGTCTTGTTTCTTGATCATTCCTGCATATGTGACATTATTCGATAATTGTTTTTCTAAAATGATTTCCCCTTTTATATATCTTGGCAAAATATCCACCAATATTTTAGCTCCAATTACTGCCAATTTTTCCGTTAAGGAACCGGCGGTTTCAAGTTTAGAAACCTCAACTTCTTTTTGCTTAATTATGTCTCCAGTATCTATTCCTTCATCCATTTTGATGATTGTAACGCCAGTAGTTTGATCTCCATTCAAAATCGCCGCNTGAATGGGAGATGCGCCCCTCCATCTCGGCAAATATGAAGCATGGACNTTTACACATCCGAATCTTGGGTATTCCAAGATTTTAGATTGAAGGATCTTCCCATAGGCTGCGACAATAATTACGTCAGGATCCCATTCTGAGAGAATATTATTAACATCCTCTGTTGCCAATTTCGTCGGTTGTAGAATAGGAATCCCCATTTTTATAGCAATTTTTTTCACCGGGGGGGGCTGGATTGACCCACCGCGCCCTACCCTTTTATCTGGTTGGGTAATGACACCCACAACGCCAAATCTTTCATAAAGCTCCCGTAAAATAATCTCCGCATATTGGGGAGAACCCATAAAAACTATTTTAGTCATCTGCCCCGCCAAAATAATTAAATCCTCTTAATTTTTATTCTTTCTCAGTTGATGAAATCAATCGAAATATCTTATTTATTCCCCAGATGATTCCAATGCCAAAGAATAATCCTGTTGATACTAGAACAACTGGAAGTAAATAATTCGGATATTCCACAATAACTGAATTCTTCAACCTTAGTCGGTTTTGCAATTCATTAATAAAATCTCTTGATGGTGAAACAGGATTTAGAAAACTATTTAATTCGTTTTCCAGTTTTATTTTATCAATTTTGTTCTTCATCTTCTTATCCTAAATAATTTCGCTGCCGTCAACAATATAGCGGCGCAATTCTTTTAATGTCCTATGATAAAGGCTTTTAATCGCTCCCTCACTTTTCCCCATTATCAATCCAACATCCTTGTTAGACATATTCTCTACATATTTCAATATGAGAAGCTGCTGGCGATCACCAGGGAGTAAATGGATTGCATTAATTAATTTCTCTACCTCTTGCTGCTTCTCGATTTGTATCTCTGGAATATCAATTTTACTCTCAATGTATGAATGATCCTCAATCGGTAATTCTCTTTTGTGCTTACTATTATCGCGATACCAGTTGGCGACTAAATTGTGGGCGATCCGATACAACCACGCAGAAAAAGGTACTTTTGTTTTTTTATAATTAGAAATATGTTTTAGTGCACGCTGAAACACCCGCGCAGTAAGATCTTCCGCATCATGGACATTGCCAGTGCGATAAAAAATATAGTTATAAATTTTTTTTACATTCTCCTGATAAAGAACACTGAATGCTTCTTCATCTCCAGCGATCGCATGATCAAGAACATTATTTATTTTTTTCTCGTTTGGTCTCATTTGTAATATAATTCTGTTTTCTTGTTGATTATCTAAAATGCGGAATGGATATAATAAATTATAGCTAATTTCTTTAATGTAAGTTCGTAAGTAATAAAACAAANCATTTTATCACAAGGAGTAAACTTGAAAACCAGCAGTATTATTTTGGAAGCTAACAGCAGTTATCAGATATTCAGTCAAATATGGGAACCAGAAAATCCAGCAAAAGGCATAATCATATTAGTACACGGATTAGGTGAACATAGTGATAGATATTGCACGCATTTCGCTCACTATTTTTCAAATAAAGGGTATTCTATCCTTACCTTTGATCTTCCCGGACATGGAAAATCAAGCGGAAAAAAGGGGCATATAAAAGAATACGATGATTTTGATGAGTTAATATCTGCCGGTATTTCCTATGTTAGGGATAAATATCCAACCCTGCCAATTTTTGTGTACGGGCACAGTTTAGGCGGCTTAATTGCACTAGAATATTCTATCCAAGTTAAACCCAATATTAACGGTGTAATTGCTTCTGCTCCTGTTTTGGATGTTTATGAACCAATTCATCCCGTCAAATTATTGCTGGCAAAAATAATGAATACTGTCTTTCCGTCATTTAGTCTTGATAGTGGATTAAATAGAAATATGTTATCACGCGATAAAAGCGTAATTGAAAGATATAATGCTGATCCATTAATACATGGACACTCTTCAGCCAGGATGGGTATGTATATAGTTGAAAAAGGGGAATTTGTTCGTAACAATGCTAGCAAGGTTTCAGTGCCTACTTTGATAATGGTTGGTTCAGCCGAAGGAATCGTGAGCAAAAAATCAATTCATGATTTTTGTGAACAATCTGAAATTTGCAGTGAGAAAATTTGGAATGGCTTATATCATGAATTACATAATGAGCCAGAATATTTGAGCGTCCTCGAATTTACATCAGAATGGATTGATAGTTACCGTTAATTCGTTAAAATGCGTTCATCATGTTTTATAATTGCATTTGTACTTGACCATTCTTTTCGCCAAAGCTACAATTCATTTGATGATTGATTGGATAATTTATTCATTTGCAGATTTATGTTGCCTATTGTTTAAAACGCAAATATTAAAATATTCTTAAGCCACTTGACCAATCAAATTCAAGTGGTTTTTATTTTATTTGTTTTATGGAGATAACAACAATGCCTTATTATATTTTGTCAGAGCCATTATCGAAAATTGACCCCGCTGTAGAAAATATTATTAATCTCGAATCTGAACGCCAAAGAAGAAAACTTATATTAATTCCCAGCGAAAGCAGCGCGCCAATAGCTGTACGCGAAAGCATGGGATCTGTTCTCCAGAATGTGTATGCAGAAGGTTATCCCCCCGAGAATTCCCGGATATTTTCACAAGAAGAAATTCTTGATTTAGAGAAACAAATTACACATTATCGTCGGTATTCAGATCCACGTTACTATAAGGGTGTTGAAAATGCGGATATCATAGAAGAATTAGCTCGCCGCCGCTGTGCGGAATTATTTTCAAATGACCGTTTTAATCCCGACCAAATTTATGTGAACGTACAACCGCTCTCTGGCGCTCCCGCAAACAATGCCGTTTATCACGCTCTTATTGAACCTGGTGATGTAATCGTAGGTATGAACCTGTTCCATGGAGGTCATTTATCACATGGCTCCTCGGTTAATCGTTCGGGGAAGCTTTATCAGGTATTTCACTACAATGTTGATCCTCTTACAGAGAAGATAAATTACGAAACACTTCAAAAAATCGTCAAGGAAAAACAACCAAAAATATTAATCGCTGGATATTCCTCATACCCGTGGGCTCCTGACTGGAAAATTTTCGCAGATATTGCACATTCGGTTGGAGCATATCTTTTTGCAGATATTTCCCATATTGCCGGAATGATTGCCGCTAACGTACTTCCTTCACCTGTTGGATTCGCCGACATTATTACTTTCACGACCCACAAAACGCTTTGTGGACCCCGCGGAGCATGTATTTTATCATTTGACAATAAAACATCAAGAAAAATTGACAAAGCGGTTTTTCCTGGGGAACAGGGCGGTCCTCATATTCAAGCAATTGCGGGGATGGCAACAATCTTTAAAATCGCCCAAACAAAACAATTTAAATATCTTCAGAAGCAAATTATTATTAATGGTTCCGTATTATCTTCCCAACTCGCGAAACGCAATATCAGAATCGCATTCGGAGGCACAAATACACATTTACTCAATATCGATTGCAAATCAATTGCTGGTAAAGACGGCACAAAATTATCAGGAGATATGGCTGCTCGCATCCTTGACATCGCAGGTTTAGTGGTGAACGCTAACACCATTCCTGGAGACAAATCAGCTCTGCACTCAAGCGGTGTCCGTTTAGGCACGCCTTGGATCACACAAAGGGGATTCGTTGAAGCAGATGTTATCTTGATGGCTGACATTATCGCGGATATTCTTCATGCCACAGAACCCTACACGGTAATGGGAAAAACCANGGCGATCACACGAGCAAAAGTAGACTTCACCGTCTTAGAACAGGCAAAACTCAGAATACGTTCCTTGATTGAGAAGACAATCGATGGGAAGGGTAGCGTGAAAACCGAGTACCCATATTATTACTTCCTGGATGATTTTAATAAAGACGAACCTGATGAGTGGCTTACCTTTAGTATCATTGGGAATAAAATCCTGACTTCGCTGCAGTGGATTTTTCCAACCGATATTGGCCGCTTAGATCGTGAAGAAATTTCCCCTACCCATTTTTATTCAAACAAGAAGAAGATTTCATGTTTCATTTCTAAACAATCTGACAGAGAATATAAGTTGGTTTTACAAGCTAAGGATGCCGGTTTAGCCATAACNTGGTTGCGCGATCTCTCAGATGGTTTCATTTCATTTGATGCTGATCCATCCAGAAAAATTCCTGGACCCTTTATTGTTAGAAGATCGAAAACAAACTTGAAAGTTAACAATAAGCTAAACGAGAGTTCTTCTGACCATACAAAACCATTTTTCATTGGGATCGAGAAATCCAAAAACCATGAATCTCTTCTTNTAGATGATTTTCATTGGAAACAAAAACCCAATGAGGNCCTCAAACGTACAGTACTNTTTGAAACACACCAGAAATCTGGCGCGAAGATCATACCNTTTGCAGGTTGGGAAATGCCTGTCTGGTATTCTTCTGTAGTCGACGAACATCAATCAACACGTAATGCGGCTGGGATATTCGATGTTTCGCATATGGGTGTTTTCGAAGCACAGGGCAGCCACGCGAGTGTTTTTTTAGACTGTGTATGCGGAAATTACATATCCGATTTAAAAACTGGTGAATCCTGCTACACCCATTTTTTAGATCCTAATGCAAAAGTAATTGACGACTTGTTAGTNTATCGGCATATGCCCGATAAATACCTCGTTGTTGTAAATGCAGCNAATACCGATAAAGATTGGGCGTGGCTAAATGCAGTAAGAAATGGTTCCGTGAAAATTGAAAATAATCGCCCGTGGGTAAAATGCTTAGGACGAGATGTTCTCCTGCGTGACCTTCATGATGAAGCAGTAGAAGATCAACGAGTTGACATTGCTCTTCAAGGGCAACTTTCTAAAGATATATTACTAAAAATTGGCTTTGACGAACAAGATATTCAAAAAATCTCAAATTTAGCGAGAACAAATCTCTGCCACGCTCAATGGGGCGATCAAGATTTGATCATATCTCGTACAGGGTACACAGGAGAAAAAATGGCTTTTGAGATTTTTATACACCCAGAATATTCTGTTCAATTATGGNAAAAGCTTATCGAGGTAGGAACACCATATGGTCTAAAACCATGCGGTTTAGGCGCCCGTGATTCTTTGCGTACAGAAGCTGGATTGCCTTTATACGGTCACGAAATGGGTGGCAAATTCAACTTTGGTGTGGCAGAAGCAGGATTTGGTTCTTATGTCAAGACACATAAACCATGGTTCATTGGCCGGTCCGCTTTCCTTGAAAACGAAAAAGATCGCAGTCACAAAGTAATCAGATTCTGTTTTGAAGAAAAACGCACGCGCATCGCACATTTAGGCGATTTTGTGTTCAATGATAAAGGCAAGAATATTGGATTCGTAACAAGCTGTGCAATCGATAAAGAAGGATTCCTCACCGGGCAGGCATGCATTGAAGATAAATACACCATCATAGATACACCAATTTTAATTTTCCAAAAAACCGATAGCCAAAAACCAATTGACTTCTCGAAGCTTAATGAAGGGGATAAGATCTCCCTTCCTTCAAAGGCTAGGATTATTAAAAGGTTTCCACGTTTGTGAGATATATTAATTCTATAGACAATAAAAATCGGAGGTAAATATATGCAGACTTTATGGGATTATCGCTATGCGCAACGTACCCAGAGGATGAAGGAATCGGCCATCAGGGAGCTATTGAAGTTTTCTGAAAGAAAAGATATCATATCTTTCGCCGGCGGAATGCCAGCGCCAGAAATTTTCCCGATTGATGAATTCCGTGAGGCATGTGACAAGGCATTGCGTGAACATGGTGCAGATTGTCTTCAATATGGTTCAACAGACGGATATTTACCACTTCGCGAAATGATCGCTCACCAGTCAACACGCTATGGAATAAACGTAACTGCCGAGAATATATTACCCACATCAGGTTCCCAACAAGCACTTGATCTAATTGGGCGTATTTTTATAAACCCAGGTGATCGCATTTTAGTTGAGTCTCCCACGTATTTAGGCGCCATTCAAGCTTGGAATGCGTACGGCGCCGAATTTATTCCTGTTCCTTTTGACCAAGACGGAATGGACACAAAAAAACTGGAGGAGAGTCTTCGTGCGGGAATTAAATTTATCTACGTATTACCAAATTTTCAGAATCCTACCGGAGTTACACTCTCTTATGAAAGACGCCTGCATCTAATTGAACTAGCTGCCAATTACGGTGTTCCTATTATTGAAGACGACCCATACGGACAATTACGATATGAAGGTGAGCACTTACCTGCAGTTGTGGTACTGGATAGTCAAACACGATCACAGGAAACATGTTATTCCGGAAATGTCATCTATTTAAGCACTTTTTCAAAGACACTCGCCCCTGGAATTCGATTAGCATGGGTTATTGCACCAACTGAAGTAATTCAGAAGTTAATCTTAGCAAAACAAGGCGCAGATTTGCATACATCAACATTTAATCAAATTTCAACATATGAGGTGGCTAAGGGTGGTTTCCTGATTGAACATGTAAAGTTAATCCGAAAAGTATATCGAGAACGGCGCGATGTTATGTTGGATACACTTGAGGAACATATGCCTTCCTGCATCAAATGGACGCACCCTAAGGGTGGTTTGTTCTTATGGGCAACACTCCCGACTAATTTGGATGCAAAAGTTATATTTAATGAAGCACTAGAAAAAAATGTTGCTTTTGTTCCAGGTGCAGCTTTCTTTGCTGAAGGTGGGGGACATAATACCATGCGCCTGAATTTCTCAAATGCTAAGCCGGAAATGATCAATAAGGGAATTGGAATATTAGCTAAAGTAATTAAAAACCATGTATAAGGAAAAACAACCCAAGTTACAATATTGGACTATTTTTCCATAAATTAAATTCAGTAAGGATAGATCCCCCAATAAATTCACGCAAAATTGAATTGTCGGGAATCAAATCTTCTTTTACAGGTAGCAGCCATTCAAGGAACGCCAACAATCTTTTCGCTTCAAGAAATTCTTTGGTACCATGCGGTATTTGCCTTAATAATGGCTCTGCAAATGTTTTTAAAACCGCTAACTCATAAACTAGCGCTGAATTAAAGATTTCGTCTGCGTTTTCTTGATGAGGAAATATATATTCTCGTTCTCCTCTTCGAACTGATTCCCACATCTGGATGGTTTTCTGGCCTGAATACCCCCTCGTACGCGCATCTCTTATTATCCGCCTTAATAATCTAGTATCAGTAGTGGAAATCCGATTGTTATGGTCTAAGTTCAATTGCGTAAGGCAAGAAGTATATATGCGGAACTTGTTTGATCGATCAATATCAGAAATTAGCCTTGGATTTAATCCATGTATACCTTCAATCAATATGATCTGGTTTTTCCCAACTCTAACCGTATCTCCAGTCTCTCTCTTTCCAGTCTTAAAATTAAACCGTGGAAAGGTAACCTCTTTCCCTGTTAACAATCGTTTGAGATGTTCTTCTAATAATGAAGTGTCAATCGCTTCAAATGCCTCAAAATTGTATTTACCATTTTCATCTAAAGGTGTTTTATCACGATTAACAAAATAATTATCCATTTCTAATGCAAATGGTGAAATCCCGTATGTTAGTAACTGGATAGCTAAACGTTTAGAAAATGTTGTTTTTCCTGAAGACGATGGTCCGGCAATCAGAATAATCCGCAGATCATCAATCCTTGAATGTATAAGTGATGCGATTTGAGAAATTTTTTGCTCATGTAGCGCTTCTGATACGAGTATTACTTCACGGACCGAATTGTTAGATATTGACTCATTTAAACCAGCAACACTATCAATATCGAGGCTTTCTAGCCATGAGCCATATTGTTTAAAAATATCCAGCAATTTACTATAGCGAGGCATTTTTAATAACTTCTTTGGTGTTTTTCGCCTTGGATACTGCAATATAAATCCTTCGCCACTTTTAATCAATTTAAATAAAGTTAAATATCCTGTTGAAGGTACCATATATCCGTAATGATAGTCTCTGTGATTTTTCAAGCGGTATAAAATCAGATAGGGTTTTCTTCGATATTTCAAGAGTCGTAGTTTATCGTTATACGATTTATTAGAGAAATAGGAAATAGCCTCTTCCAAAGGAACTCTTTCTTTTATTATTGGTAGATCTTCTGATACTAATTTCCGCATATGTATTTCAAGATCAGCGATTTCGTTTTCATTTAACGGCTCCCTGTTAGCAACTTTACAATAGTATCCACCACTTGGCACAGAATGATCTATCGCTAGTAAAGCATTAGGAAATAATTCGTTATAGGCAGTTTGAAGAATAAAAGTTAATGAACGACGGTAAATTTTCGATCCATCAGAAGTTGTCATATTGATCGGTGTGATCTTGCAATCCTGGTCAACTTCATAAGAAAGTTCTCTTAATTTTCCATTCACAACAGCTCCAACAATTGGCGCACCTTCCCATTCAACCAATAGTGAAAATAGTTCACCTATTGTTGAGCCCTTTTTGCCAGATATGATCCTGCCGTCAGGTAGATAAAGTTCTATGTCTATCCGTTCTCGAGAAATGAATCGTGGTTTTCTTAGATTTTTCATTCTAGGAGAAAATTTTACCACGATGAAACTCGAGTAAAATTATAAAAGTTTTATGATCTAATTCTAAAAAATGCAAAATATGATTTGGCGCTTACTCATCTCTTCACCCTCATCAGGTTCATGGAATATGGCCTTGGATGAAGCAATATTAGAAGAAGTGGTTTCTAAAAATGCGCCGCCCACATTACGTTTATACAGTTGGGATCCTTATTGCCTTTCAATCGGCCATGCTCAATCCATTTCAGAAGTGAACACAGACTTTCTCACTGAAAAGGGATGGGAAGTGGTTAGAAGACCTACTGGGGGTCGTGCGATCTTGCATGCGGATGAACTAACATACTCCATTAGTGCTCCGATTGATGACCCACACATCCAAGGAGGCGTGATTGAATCCTATCGGCATTTATCACGTGGCCTTTTACGCACTTTAGATTTGATTGGAATTAGCTCAGATTCTAAACCTAAATTAGAAGAGGAAAAATATTTATCAAAAAATCCAGCTTGTTTTCAATATCCCTCTGATTATGAAATTACTTTCAAAGGGAAAAAGCTTATCGGTAGCGCTCAGGCACGAAAAATTAATGGTCTACTCCAACACGGAGCTATTCCATTATTTGGAGATATCTCAAGGATAATTTCTGCTCTTAATTTTAAAAACAATAAAGATAAACAAAAAGCAAAAAACAGTTTGTTATCTAGAGCAACAACTTTGCAGGCTGCTATTGGATATAAAGTTTCCTGGAATGAATTGTCCGACGCATTTTATCATGCATTTGAGGAGACCCTGAACATTCATTTTAAAAAATCCTCATTATCACTAAATGAATTAAAAAGAGCAAAAACATTACAAAAAGAAAAATATTCGAATAAGGATTGGACTTATCGGATTTAACAAATATTTATGAGCCAATTCCTTATAGTTTTCTTATTTATTACTTTTGGATTCTATACGTTAATCATAATATTAAATAGCCAATGGATATCGAGCATCTCTCACATTCCCCAATCAGACTGGCTTCTTGTATTGGGGGCAGGGGTAGAAAACAACAATCAACTTACTCCAATTCTTGAAGATAGATTAATTTCAACGGTTAGGTATGTAAAATTCTTTAACCCTAAATACATAATTCTCAGCGGAACAAAAAAAGAACGTGATTACAATGAACCAATTGCAATGCTGAATTTCTTGTTATCAGAAGGAATTGGACGTGATTCTCTAATTTTAGATGAAACAGGATTTTCCACATATCATTCATGCATGAATATAAAAAAAATATGCGGCCATGGGAAAATTGTTATCATTTCACAACATTTTCATTTATATCGTTCTTTAATGATCAGCAGATTGATTGGTCTTCAGTCATTTGGCCTTGTGGCAGACAATTTTACTTTTTCTAACACAATAAAA
>JGI24724J26744_10001924_pt1 | contig 13972 bp, 17 predicted proteins | sample Cruoilmetagenom7_FD_26744 | JGI IMG/M metagenome (IMG submission 26744)
TGGATACNNAAAGGCTTTCTAGAAGCCCGAGGAATTTAATATGGTGGCCCTTTAGGAAGGGACGCGCGCTTCACGGCGAGAGTAGCGCCTTGCTGATTTACCCCAATCCAACAGGATCGCCTTAAAGGCCGTCCGGGAGGAAGTGATATGGCGAAGAAGCCTGTTATGAACAAGACGGCAAAGAGCAGTTCAGCCAAAAAGCCACCTGCAAAAAGGGGAGCTAAGGCAAAAGCACCCGCTCCCGTAAATACGGGAGAACAACGGGAAGATGTTGGGCCTGGTAAACCTCCAACTGCACATCAGTTTAAATCTGGGAACAAAGGACGCCCTAAGGGCAGCCGCAATCGCTTGGGTGAAGCGTTCCTGAAAGCCTTGGCCGATGATTTCGAAACCGGTGGCGTTGCGGCGATTGAAAAGGTGCGCGCTGATCGCCCCCAGGATTACCTGCGTGTGTGTGCTTCGCTGATGCCGAAAGAGCTCAATGTTAATATCAATCCCCTTGAAGAGATGACGGATGAGCAGCTTATCAGGCGTATCAGAGAACTCGGAAACGCAGTTGAGGGGGTTGTTGGAGGAACAGGCGGAGCTGTTGGCGGAGCTCAAGCGAAGGCAGGACCGCAACAAACTCGCAGAGTACCGCCCGTACACTAAACAATCTGATTTTCACAAAGCGGGGGCCTTTCATTCGGAACGGCTTTTTATGGCCGGTAACCAATTGGGAAAGTCGGTCGCTGGTGGATCGGAAATGGCAATTCATCTGAGTGGACGGTATCCGGATTGGTGGGAGGGCGCCACATTCAATCGCGCGCCTAAGTTTTGGTGTGGCGGCGTGACGGGCGAAAGTACCCGCGACAACCCCCAGCGCATCCTTGTGGGGCCGCCTCAGATTAAAGACGCTAGAGGAACGGGATTGATTCCCGGAAATGCGCTCAAAGACGTGACGCCGGGACGGGGCATTGCTGACGGGATTGACAGTGTTGTCGTGAAGTGGGGGGGCGGCGGCGATGTTCAGGCCGATGATGCGATTTTGCTGTTCAAGTCGTATGAGAAGGGCCGTTCTAAATGGCAAGGCGATACGGTAGACGGCGTATGGTTTGACGAAGAGCCACCTCAAGACATCTACACCGAAGGCAAGACCCGCACCAACAACGGGCAACGCAGCGTGTTTGTATGGACGACATTTACCCCGCTGCTGGGTATGTCCGAGGTGGTGCGTGGGTTTTTGACAGATCAAGACCTGGAGGCAATGAAATGAGCCGCCACGTCACCAGAGCCACCATCGATGATGCGGTTGGCATCATATACACGCGCGAAGAGGCCGACGCCATTATCGCTGGCTACCCCAAGCATGAAAGAGATGCGCGGGCTAAAGGCGTTCCTGTTTTGGGGTCTGGCCGTATATTTCCTTTGTCTCAGGAGGATATTGAGTGCAGTGCGTTTGAGATTCCACGGCATTGGTCTCAGCTCGGAGGGCTTGATTTCGGTTGGGACCACCCAACCGCAGCGGTTCGGTTGGCGTGGGATCGTGACGCAGATGTGGTGTATGTCACGGCCTGTTATCGCGCCAGTGAGCAAACACCGGTGGTTCACGCAGCTGCTGTAAAGCCATGGGGGAAAACCTTACCGTGGGCATGGCCGCATGACGGTTATCAACATGACAAAGGAAGCGGCAAGGAGCTGCGCAAACAATATCAGGCTCAAGGCTTGAGAATGTTGAATGAGCACGCTCAATTCGAAGATGGCGGAAACGGCGTCGAGGCTGGATTGATGGGCATGCTTGACCGTATGCAAACCGGTCGTTTCAAGGTGTTTTCGCACCTTCATCAATGGTTTGAAGAATTCCTGCTCTATCACCGAAAAAACGGTCAAGTCGTGAAAGAACATGACGACATCATGGCGGCAACCCGGTACGCCACCATGATGCTTCGATATGCAGCCGTGCCACGCAATCCGCAAGATTTTAGCAACGCCATCCCAAGTGCGGGAATGGGTGACCCAACCGCTGGGTACTAGGAGCACACATGCAGCAAGCGATTGAAGCCGAAGCGGGGCAAGACCTGTCGCCGGAAGAAAAAGTGCGCGTGCAGCAGGCCGTCGCCGGGTTCGTCACCAAGCTTCAACAAGAGGCCGATGATCGTGTCAACAAGCGCGCATCCATTGAGAAGCGCTGGCTCAAGAACATTCGCCAGATCAATGGCGAGTATGAACCAGATGTTTTGCAAACGCTGAAAGATGCCGAGCGCAGCACCGTTTTTATCAATGAAACCAGACCGAAAGTGAACGCATGTAAGGCGCGGCTGTCGGACATGCTGTTTCCGACTGACGATAAGAACTACGGCATATCGCCAACGCCAGTTCCAAAATTGGCCGAAGAGGCGCAAGAGGCCGTCGCGCAGGCGAAAGATCTTGTTGAGCAAGCCAATGACGCGATAAAGGCGCAGCAGCCGAACCATGCGGCGTTGGCGCAAGAAGCGCAAGCCGCTGCGGATACCGGAATGCGACTTAAATCTGAAATGGACGAAGCGCGCAAGCGGTCCAAGTCCATGGAAGACGAGATCGATGATCAATTGACCGAAAGCAATTACGCCGCTGCGGCCCGCGATGCCATTGATGACGCCGTTGAAATCGGCACCGGTATCATGAAAGGCCCGGTCGCGAATGCGGAGCGCATCAGGCGCTCTTGGAAACAAGAGGAAGCCGAAGACGGTCAAGACGCTGTTTATCAATTGAATTATGAAGAACAGCCGCGACCGGCGTTTTACCGCACCGATCCGTGGGGGTTTTTCCCCAGCCCAGACGCGACGGGCATTGAAGAAAGCGAAGACTTTTTCGAGCGTTACCTTAAGACCCAAAAACAACTTCGCGCAATGGCGAAGCAACCTGGGTTTGACAAAGACGCCATTCGTCGTGTGTTGCAAGCAGAACCAGACAAAAATGCCCCGAGCTACATTGGTGAATTGCGCGCCATCATGGGCGACGATAGCGCGCTCAAGGGGCAAAAATATCACGTTTGGGAATACCGCGGCGCTATCGAAGCTGACGATATGCGCGATATTTGTGCATGCCTTGGCAAAAACGATCTGATCGATGCGCAAGACGAGACCGACCCGCTGGAAGAGATTCAAGTGGTGATTTGGTTCTGTCAAAACGAAGTGCTTAAATTTGGCGTCCACCATCTGGACAGCGGCGAGCCGATTTACAGCGTGTTCAATCTGGAAGAGGACAAGGCCTCAATCTGGGGCTACGGCATTCCAGACCTGATGCGAGACAGCCAGAGCGTCATGGGCGCGGCATGGCGCATGATGATGGATAACAGCGGGCTTTCTTCTGGCCCACAAATTGAAATTGATCCATCCGTTTTGGAGCCGGTCGATGGAAAGTGGGCATTGGTGGCGCGAAAGTTATGGAAACGGCGACAAGACGCCCCAGCAGGCAAGCCTGGAATCATTGTCCACAACATCGCCAGCCATCAGAACGAACTGGCCAATATCATTGAGTTGGCAAAGCAATTTATTGATGACGAGACCAGTATAAGCTTGCTTGCGCAGGGTGAGCAGGGCGCGCACTCAACACAGACATCGAGCGGCATCGCATTGTTGATGAATGCAGTCAACATCGTGTTCCGACGCATGGTGAAGAACTTTGACGACGATATGACCACGCCGAACATCCGGCGCATTTACGACTGGAACATGCAGTTCTCAAACAAAGAGCACATCAAAGGCGACTATTCGGTCGATGCGCGCGGGTCGAGTGTCTTGTTGGTCCGTGAGGTACAATCTCAAAACCTTATGCTTCTGGCGAATATGACCGCGCATCCCTCATTTGGAATGATGCTCAAGGGCGCCGCGATTTTGCGCAAATTGTCGCAGTCCATGTTGATTGAAGCCGATGAGATCATTTTCACCGATGATGAAATCAAAGAACAGATTGAGGCGAACGACAACACGCCTGAACAAACCCCGGAAGAATTGAAGATTCAATTCCAAGCCGCAGAAGCCCAAAAACAGCGTGATCATGAGGTTTCCATCAAGGCCATGGAACGCGACATGACGATGATGCAGTTCGCCGAGAAAAACAATCTGGAGCTGGCCAAGGTCCAGGCCATGTTGGGCGACAAGCAGGCCGACCGAGACAGCAAAGAACGCATGTTGGCGGCTGAGGCGGCCATTAAGCAAGAATTTGGGCATGGCCTTTGATGGTCATCGACAAGAGCAGCGCAACATGGCGCAAGATCGACAAGATTGTGTCTGAGCGTCTTGCCAATGCGCGCACGGAACTGGAAAGCCCAGGGACCGATATTGATCGCACAAACCATTTGCGCGGCGTCATCGAGACGTATCGCGCCGTATTGAGGCTGCCCGATCCTGAACCGGATCTGATGGCTCAAGTGTCCGACGAAGAGCCGGGCACAGCATAATCGGCCGTCCTACCAAGGGACCGCCACAATCTAAGGAAAATTCAGATGACGAACAAAACAGACGTTCGTCCCGATGATGTCGGGACCGACGACGCTGAACAAATGTGGGCGGACCTTGACCAAGCTGAAGGTCTTTCTTCGTCGGGTGGCGACCTGACCGAGACGGATAAAGGCGATGATCTTGATGCCGACCAATCGACAACGGTCATCGACATAGAACGCAAATCCGAAAATGAAACATCGCCCGTCACAACAGTGATCGGCGGTTCCGATGATGACACAGCAAGGGCCGATAAGCCGTCCGCGCAAGCCGATATTTGGAGTGAAGCTCCGAAAGATTTGCGGACCGCACATGAAGCCTTGGTGCAACAGCTCGAAGGCGCAACCGAGCGTGAACGCCGCATGGCGGCCAACGTTCCGGCGCAGACCCGAAAAATCAATGAGTTGATTGCCGAAAACAATCAGCTCAAAGACACACAAAGCAAGGGTGAAGCCTCTAAGTCACCTTCAATTGATGATGATGTCTTACCCGATGACATCATTAACGATCCGGAGTTTCAGCAAGCGTCCAGCGAATATCCAGAACTGTTTGGACCCATTGAAAAAGCTCTGCGTCGTGTGAATGAAGGCGCCAAGAAAATAGAGGACCAGGTCAACAGCCTGAATTCAGCGGAAAAAGAACGTTACTTGGATAGCCAAGTCAGCATTCTTTCACAAGCCCACCCCGATTTTGAGAAGGTCACAGCGCTGCCAGAATTTGCCGCGTTTGTTGCAACCCTACCACCGTATGCCCGTGAAGCGTTTGATCGAAATGCCGAGCAAGTCACGAACGGACATGAGGCCGCCGATATCATCGCTCGTTTCAAAACGGATATGGCTTTCAAAAGCAATAGCCCCGCACCAGCCCCTGAGCCGGTGACGGAACCGAAAAACAGCCCACCCTTATCGCAAAAACGACAACAGCAGCTTGAAGCTTCTGCAAGTCCGAAGCCTAGAGGTCCTGCAAAGGTCACGACCGGTGTCCCAGACGACCCGAGCGAAGCCTGGGCATATTACGAGCAGCTTGATCGTCAGAAGGGGTGAGCTTGGGTAAGGAACCCTAGCCATGTCTACGAACACTTCAGCCTCCGTTTCGCCGTCGAAATCCACGATGGTTTACTTCGAGCGACAGAACCTCAAGCATGCAGGTCCCGTCGCCGTTTTGGATAAGTTTGGTCTGACCAAGCCGATGCCGAAAAACAAGGGCACCTTGATCGAATTCAAGCGACCCAATGTCTTCAGCCCAGCCGATATGCCGCTGGTTGAAGGCGTAACGCCTGCCGCGCGCTCCTTCAGCTACAGCGTCGTGAACGCCACGCTGAAGCAATACGGCGATCTGGCGGAATTGACCGACGTTGTTGCCGACACGCACGAAGACCCGGTGTTGAACGATCTTTCCGTCCAGATGGGCGAAAACATCGGTCGCACGGTTGAATCGCTGATCTACGGCGTCGTTAAGGCCGGCACGTCGGTGATTTACGCTAACGGATCGGCGCGTACCGACGTGAACACCGTAATCACGGTGGCGAAAATTCGCGCGGCCACGCGTGCCTTGGATGCCCAGAAAGCCATGCCGGTTACGCGCATGCTGGACGGTTCGCCGAACTATCAGACCAAGCCGATTGAAGGTGGCTACATCGCCATCGGTCACACCGATCTGAAGAACGACATCCGCAATTTGGCGGGCTTTACGCCGGTCGCGGAATATGGTCAGCGCAAGCCGATCCATGACCGCGAAGTCGGGTCCGTCGAAGAGGTGCGCATCATCCTCAGCCCTGATCTTGACCCTTGGGCGGATGCCGGGGGGGCCAAAGGATCGATGGTGTCCACGTCCGGAACCAGTGCCGATGTCTATCCTTTGCTGATCTTTGGCAAAGAAGCTTACGGCACCGTCGCGCTGCGTGGCATGGGCGCTGTTGAGCCCACCATCATCCCGGTCGATCAAAAGACCAAGGATGACCCCCTGGGGCANCGCGGCTACTGCGGTTGGAAAACTTGGCACACCTCCAAGATCCTCAACGAAGCCTGGATTCAGCGCGTCGAGTGCGCTGTGACGGCTCTGTAAAAACCATTGAGCGCGGCGGGGCTTAAGGCCTCGCCGTTTCTCACACAACATTTGGAGATACATCATGAAGCAATTCAAAGCAGGGTCCGTCGGAGGCACCGGTGCGGCGATCAATATCGAACTTGGCTGGGCGCCTGATTACGTGAAGGTGTTCAACTATGACGACGCCGGTGCATTGGCGCCAACCATTGAATGGTTCAACGGCATGACCGATGGCCACGGACTGAAAACATTGAGCATCGTGGACAGTGGCGCTACCGGTAACGCGTCGTCCGCCAAAATCACATCCAATGGAATCTCCGCGTATGCGGGGAGCTCAACGCCGGGTTCGGAAACCAGTGTGGGCTTCACCATCGGTGCAGATACCGACGTGAACGTGTCGGCGGAAACCATCTACTACATGGCGGTTCGCAACAGCTAAACCGGGAAATCATGAGGGGCGGGGGAAACCTCGCCCTCTTTGATTTATGAAAGAAGGAGGGCGATATGCCCAAGATCAAAATCCATGAAAAACATGGCAAGGCAGATATTGATCTGATGATCAACGCCAAGCCGGTACGCGTGAGCGTCGGCAAAGAAATCACCGCCGATACCAGCGTGATGAGCGCATTGGAAGGGGCAAACATTTCCTTTGAAGTTATCCCGGAACCAAAACGCGCGCCCCGCAGGAAAGCAACCAAAAAATAAGGACCCCCCAACCATGACACAGCTCAAAAGAATTCCCATTGACGAAGCCACAGATGCGCAGTTGCGTGATTTTGCAAACGTCACGCTCGATCTTGGTGTTCATCACCTGGAGCGCGGCGAGAACCTGAAAGACAAAATCCGTTCAGCCTGTAACGGTGATTTCGTCACGGTTTCCGATGGTCAGAGTGCCGCCGCAGACGACGGCGAAAGCGCGCCTTCTACGGCAGAAGCCGTTGAGCGGACATATACGGTCGTCTACATCGATAAGGGCGAAGATAAGATCGATCAAGACCCTGTGTTTATCTCTCATCAGGGTATCAGTATGTGGGTTGAGCGCGGCAAAGACCAACCGATTCCAACGGAATTTTTGAGCTGCCTTACCGATGCCGTGCGGACCATGTACCACCAAGACAAAGAAGGCGGCATCGGCGGTGGCCCTGGTCCGCTGGTTCCGACACAGGTCAAAGCCTACCCGTTTCGCGTTGTTGGCACCATGACCCAAGCTGAGCGTGACGCGTGGGCCGCAGAGCAGGCGGCTTAGGCGGTGTCTACCTATCGTGAGCTTTGCCAGAAAGTCGCGAGCAAGAGCGGAACCGTGTCCGGTTCAGGTCAGCCGGTTTCCGTGACTGGGCAGACTGGCCGCTTGAACAACATTGTGACGTGGGTCAATGACGCCTGGACCGATATCCAAAACGCCCATGCCGGATCATGGCTGTGGATGCGCAAAGAGTTCAACAAAGAGACTTCGTCAGGAACGGCTAAGTATACGCCCGCAGCTTGGAACATCACGGATTTTTCCAGTTGGGTCACGGACCCGCGCGTCACAACGCTTTACCTTCAATCGACGGGCGTTTCCGACGAAGGCGAAATCACCCCCATCGGTTGGGGCGATTGGCGGGTGCACTATGGCCGCGGGTCTCAGACCAATAGCAAGCCAACACATTTCGCCATCAGTCCACAAAACGAATTCTGTCTTGGGCCCATTCCGGATGGAACGTATGTGGTGGGTGGCGAATACTTTAAAACGGTGCAGATCCTGGAAGTCGACGGCGATATCCCGGAATGCCCAGCACGGTTCCATGACGTCATCTTGCACCGGGCTTTGATGTACCTGAATGCATTTGATGAAGGCTCGGTCGGGTATGCCGAGGCCAAATCGAATTTTGGAAAGATGATGTTCGATCTGGAACGTGACCAGCTTCCGCGCTTCACCATTGGCAGTGAACCGCTGGCATGAGCCGCGAAACGAAGTATTTCCCCTTTGGCGGCGGGTTGGATCTGGTTACACCGGCCATTGCCAAGGTCGGTGGGCACGTTATTGCATCTGAAAATTACGAACCCCGTCCGGAAGGGTATCGCCGAACGGACGGTTTTGAGCGCTATGACGGGCATACCCAGCCCTCAGACGCCACGTATTATGTTTTGAATTTTGATGCGGGTACGGCGGCCATCGNAGAGGGCGACACCGTAACCGGAGCCACATCGAGCGCAACAGGCGTGGCCTTGATCGCTGGCGTGCTTGAAAGTGGATCGTATGGCGGCGGTGACGCGGCTGGATATTTGGTGCTGAGCGAAGTCTCAGGCGCGTTTCAGGACAATGAAAATCTTCAGGTGTCGGCCGTCACCAAATGCGTCATCAACGGAGCGGCTACCGAGAAGGGGGCGGACAACGACACGGACAATGATGCGTGGCTGCAAGACGCCATTGAAACGGCGCGGACGGCTATTTCAACCGTTCCCGGACAAGGCGATATCCTGGGGGTGTGGCGATACAACAGCAAGAACTACGCCTTTCGCAATGCGACCGGCGGCGCAACGGCCAAGATGTATGTCTCCAGCACATCGGGTTGGACGGAATGCGACCTTGGAAGCCGGATCGCATTCACCAGTGGCGGCACGACTGAGATTGCGGAAAACGATACCGTCACAGGCGCGATATCCGGCGCAACGGCGGTGGTTAAGCGCATTCAGGTCACGTCCGGCACGTGGGCCGGTGGGGACGCCGCAGGGTGGATGATCCTCTACACCCAAGTTGGAACATTCCAGGCTGAGAGCCTTCTGGTTTCCGCTGTCGATTTGGCGACCGTCGCGGGTGACAGTACGGCTAACACGTTGCAGCCCAGCGGCCGTTTTGAATTTGTCACCAACAACTTCTATGGGTCGGCGGCGACAAAACGCATGTACGGCGTGGACGGCGTGTCAAAAGCGTTTGAATGGGATGGAAGCGTGTTTGTGCCGATTCATACCGGCATGGTCATCGACACCCCAACCCATGTGGCCACGCATCAAAACCATTTGTTTTTCGCCTTCGATAACGGATCGGTTCAGCACAGCGGGATTGGCACGCCCTACGTTTGGACCATCTTGAGCGGAGCGTCGGAATTGGGCTTCGGCCAAGAGGTGACGGGGTTCTTATCCGGCGTTGGCGGCGTGATGCTGATTTACGGCGCCAACAAAACCAGCGTCCTTTATGGCAACGATACATCCGATTGGTCGCTGCAAACGCCACTGGAAGAAAATGGCGCTGTGGAGTGGACCATTCAACGCCCAGGTAAGCCCGTCGCCTTCGATGGCCAGGGGGTCACGGACATGCAGACCACCCAAGCCTACGGCGATTTTAAGCTCGGCGGGCTGTCGGACAATGTTTATCCATGGTTTCGAACAAAGAAGAAATCAAACGCTTACGTGACCGCATCTTTGCGCGTTCGTGACAAGAACCAATACCGTCTGTTCTGGTCTGATGGCTCCATCATCGCGATGGATTTGAATGGTAAATATCCGCAGTTCATGCCGTTGAATTATGGCCTCACCGTAAAATGCGCCAGCAGCGTCAAAGACGAGAACGGAACCGAATGGCTCTTGTTCGGCTCAACGGATGGATATGTCTACCGCGCCGACAAAGGCACCAGCTTTGACGGTTCAGAAGTTCAGGCTTTTATCCGCCTTCCCTACAACCATCTTGGATCACCAAACCGCAACAAGCGCTTTATGCAGGCCGTTCTTGAACTGGAATCCGCGCCGGGTATCTCCATTCAGATTGCGCCTGATTTCGATTATGGCGATGCCGACCAGCCTACGGCGACGGACGAAGACTTTGATGTGGCTGGTGGCGGCGGGTTCTGGGACGAGGCCGTGTGGAACCAGTTCTATTGGTCTGCACAGGTGGTCGGTCGCGCAAGCGCCCACATCGACGGGATCGGGGCCAATGCCAGCCTCGTGATCAGTTCCGCAGGAACCTATGAAGAACCGCACACGCTCAACGGAATCACGCTGCATTTCTCCTACAGGGGGCTTAAAAAATGACGAACGGATATTTTTCCCCGAGCATTGTTTCAAAATATACACCGGCGCGGGCGTCGGTTCCAAACAACACGGAAACCAAAACGGAAGCAGCGTTCGACAAACTGCCGACAGAAGCCAATATCAAGCAAGGGAAAGTTACCTACGCCGTCGATAGCGGCGTTGTAGATGCGTATGTGGTTTCCCTGTCGCATGCGCCGTCTGCTTATGGCGATGGGCTTTTGGTTGACGTCAAGATCGGGACCGGCAACACCAACACCGGGGCCTGCACGGTCAACGTTAATGAGCTTGGCGTGGTGGCGATCAAAAACTATGCTGGTGCAGATCCGGAAGCGGGGGACTTGCCAGCCGGTTCAGTTGTTCCTATGCGTCACAATGGAACCAACTTTCGGATCGTTGGGGCACCTTATGCCGCCGCTACAGCAACGGCGGCAGACGTTGTTCTAACCCATGCAGACGTTGTCCTGACACACGCCGATGTAGTTTTAACCAACGCCGACGTTGTGACCACGGGAAACAATGTGACATCAGCACAGGCCGCACAGACAGCGGCAGAAGCGGCTGCGAATGGAATTTATTGGAAAGTCCCCGCCGTCGTTGCCACTGTTGCCAACATTACGCTGTCTGGAGAACAGACGCTTGATGGCGTTCTGACGAGCGCATCGCGAGTCCTGGTGACAGGGCAGACCGCCTCCGAAGAAAACGGCGTCTATGTGACTGCCTCAGGCGCATGGGTGCGCGCCACGCCATTGGATACGTGGGACGAGCATATTGGCGCTGCGCTGAATGTGACCCAAGGCACGGTTTACGCCGATACGGAATGGCTTTGCACGGTTGATCCAGGCGGAACGCTGGGAACCACAGCGATCACATGGGTGCAGCGACCCGCTGGCGACATGAAAAAGGCCGATAACTTGTCTGGGTTGGCAAGTGCTGCGGCAGCATTCTCAAACATTAAACAGGCCGCCACAACGACCGCAACGGGTGTCGTTGAGATCGCCACGACTGCCGAGGCGCAAGCCGGGGTTGCTGCAACAGTGCCAGACTGTGCGGGCGTTGCAGCCGCTATCGCAGCACTTGGATCAGGAACGACTGCGGCTTCACAAACTGAAATGGAGACGGCTACAAGCACGGCGGTTTATTCATCCCCGGGTCGTCAGCATTTTCACCCAGGGCACCCGAAAGCATGGGTAGCGTTCAACGGCACTGGTACAGTTGCTATTGAGCAGGATTACGGCGTCACATCAATCACGGACAATGGCACTGGTGATTACACGGTGAACTTTGACACCAACTTTTCCGCTGCCACATATGCACATGTAGCAAATTGCGATAGGGCCGTAGGGACGACGCATGGAACGGAAGGTATCCAGGTTGTAAGTCGCGCTGTTGGGGCCTTCAGATTCATATGTGCGAGTGCCGTGCCCACACCTACGGACCAAGAACTTGTAACCGCTGCTTTCTTCGGGGATCAATAATATGGCTGATATTCGAATCATTTACACACGGCCAGACGGCGGAATTGCTATCGTCGCACCAGGGTTGAACAGTAAGGGCGACGGAGAGACGGACGCACAGTGGATTGACCGTGTCAAAGCGGCTTCCGTTCCAGCAGACGCGACAAACGTGCACCAGTGCCTTGCATCTGAAATTACAGCACACCCACGGTATCGCAATGCTTGGGTGCAGGGTCCAGATGGGCTACCCACTGTCGATATGATCAAGGCGCGCGACGTCCATCGTGATCATATTCGTGCTGCGCGCGAAAAAGCATGGGGACAAATTGACCTTGCAATTCGTGACGCAAGCCTTGCTGGTGATGCTGCGGCATTATCCGTTGCCATTTCACGCCGTGATGCTCTGCGTGACGCCACCTCTGACCCTGCCATTGAAGTCGCGAAAAACCCTGCTGAATTGGAGTTAGTCGCGCCCGCTGGATTGGTGCTGTAGCCATGCCGATTGATACACATATGCAGACAGCCGCAAAGGCAACGTCTATCGGTAAACATATCGTTGACGCCGTTCTTGGGCTTGGCGCGGCAACCTCTCTTGCGTGGTGGCCTTTATTGCAGAGCACAATGGCTGTTTTCATGATGTTTGGCGGCGCTGTTCTGTTGGTTCTCAGGATACTTATTGCCCGTGAAGAGTACAGGCTCAAGAAGTCCAAGCGTTTGGGTGGGGAGGATTGATATGTGGATCGCAATCGTCTCCGTATGAATTTGCCGCCCGTATGATTACGGACAACTCAAGATGATGGCGCTCAGAGCGTCTTTTTTATGCAAATGAAGGGGGCCTGACATGGTTTACAAAGCGGACGGATCCTGGGATTACGAAGACGACAGTGTTTCTGGCAAGGTCACGGGGTTGATGAGCAAGAACAATCCCCTTATGCAGCAGGCGCAGACACAGGCCAAGCAGTTTGCAAATAGACGAGGTCTTTTGAACACATCGATGGCGGCCGGAGCCGGGGTTGATGCGGCCGTTAAAAGCGCATTGCCTATCGCCAGCCAAGACGCCAGTCAGACCCACGCCAAAAACCTGACTGCGATGAATACGGCATCATCCGAGAAGGTCGCGGACATGAATGTTGCGGCCCATGATCGCCAGTACGCAATCAGCGCCACCGCAGATATGGAAAAGACCTATCTGGCCGGATGGACCGAGGTGATGAAAAACAACAGTTTGAGCGCTGCGGATCGCACCAAGCTTTACGAGCATCTGCAAAGTTTTGCTGATCGCGACAAGGGGCTTATCGAACAAATGTATGGCATCACCCTGTCGTGGTGACGTTATGATTCGTCCCGCTAAGTTTCAAGACATTCCGCGTCTCGTAGGACTTGCGCGCGAGCTCCACCAAAAGAGCAAATACAGCGCCTACAAAGAAGACGTGAAGGCTTTTAAGCAAGCCTGCATGGGGTCCATCAGCAGCGGCAACCACTGTCTGTTCGTTGCTGAAATTGACGGAGAGGTCGAAGGCTTCCTGATCGGGATTACAGCCCCTCTCTACGTTTTCACCAAAGCAAAATACGCCACCGATATCGGCTTCTATGTCACCGACAAGGGGCGTGGAGAAGCGCTTGCGATGGCGTCAGAGTTTGATAAATGGGCGCTTGAAGAACAAGGCGTTGAGGAAGCGTGGCTTGCGGTCACAGACGCCGTCAATGACAACTGGGAACGGTTGGGCAAGGCCTACACCCGCATGGGCTACCAGCTACGCGGGGGCATTTACATGAAGAAGAGGATTGAACAATGAGCGGCGCGGTCAAAGCGGTCACAAAGACCTTCAAAAAAATCACCAAGTCGGCAGTGGGCAAGTTCATTGTGGCGGCCGGCGTGTCGTACTTTACGGCAGGGTTGGGGGCCAGCGTCCTTGGCGCAACGGGATTTACAGGCAGCGCGACATTGGGGACGGTGCTCAGTCACGCCATTTCAGGGGCCGCAACGGGAGGTATAATGTCTGC
>JGI24724J26744_10001925_pt1 | contig 13971 bp, 15 predicted proteins | sample Cruoilmetagenom7_FD_26744 | JGI IMG/M metagenome (IMG submission 26744)
CGTCAATCCTCACCCTGCATGGAAGCATCGCCGTCAGTTAGAGGAGATCGCATGAGCCAGGCCCTTACAATGAGCGCTATCGACTATTGCCGGCCTCAAAAGCTGCATGAGCTGGATAACTTCCAGCTTCAGGCCTTGCCGGTGTCGTCTTACCAATTACCTGATGGGACGTATCACGTTATCAGTCAGTATCGTGATAAAACCTGGCGATTAGAGGATGGGCGCTTTCCGTCGAATGTAAGAGATAACCAAAAGAAACTCCGCTTTAATACCCTGCCGAGCAAGTTTGTCGATGCGGTAAAGTTTGCCCTAAAGCACTATGATATTAAATACAACCCATCAGGAACTACACTACGTAAAGCCCTCTATGACTTAAGGCCATTTCTGAATTATTTAGATAGTATTAATGTGAAAAGCACCGCAGCGATAACCCCGTTGCATTGTGCAAACTATGTGCATCAATGTAAGCAAAGCATCTCGAAAAAGACCCAAAGGCCCCTGTCTAAAAAAACATTAATACAGAGGTTTCTAGCGATTGAAAGCCTGTATCGCAACCTCATTGGCACGCCGTGGGCATTTGAGCACCCCTGGGTTGAAAGTTCAGCAGCTTATTTGTCCGGCGCGACCGGGCAAGGCAAGCAAATCGCCAAAACCAAAGTAATTCCCGATAATGAACTTAAGGTTTTAATTAACCATTGCAATACAGTTTTAGAGCAGGCGAATGACCTGATAAAGCTTAAAGAAGAGGTAGTGCGTGAACGAAATGTATTGACCAAGACCGGTAGTTCTGCATCGAGAATAAGAGCTGCAGTCATCAACCGTTTTCTCAAACCCAGAGGGTATGCCGAACGGAGAGAGTTTAGTGCCTTATACGAGAGTATTCCAGATGCCATGGCCACCATTATCCTGACATTCAGTGGTATTCGCATTCACGAACTCTGCGCCATTGAAACCGATGCGTATCGAATTGAAGATAATGAAGAAGATATCTATTATTGGCTGAAATCCCACTCCAGCAAAACCGATGAAGGCTATACCGAATGGCTGGTGCCGGAGATTGTAATCAAAGCGATTGAAGTGCAAAAAGCCTATGTCAAACCACTTAGGGAACAGCTATTGCGAGAGCAATCAGAATTATTAAAAAAAGACCCACATGACCCACGCGGATTAAAGATTGAACAGTTCAAACACCATCTTTTTTTAACCAGTTCACAAAAGCAAGGTAACCAGGTGAATGCGTTAACTAACGCTGCCTTTGATAAGCGTTTAAAGGCTTTTGGTGATGCATTAAAAGTGAAGGGGTTGACCTCTCACCGTTTTAGACGCACCTTTGCTGTCTATGTGGCGCAGTCGGCTTATGGGGACTTACGTTACCTTAAACAGCACTTTAAGCACTGGGGCATGGATATGACCTTGCTCTATTCTGCAAATAATAGCCAAGACGAAGAGCTCTACGATGAAATTGCGGTACAGATTAAAAATTTCAAAATCGCTCGCGTTGAAGAGTTTTTAGGTGAGGATACGATCATTACAGGTGGGCTTGCTAACAAGCTGATCTCATATCGCTCAAACAATGAAGCGGTGAAAACCTTCGATAGTCGTGCAAAAATGGCAGAGCATATTTCAGATACCGTTCATCTGCGTTCAACAGGGCATTCGTGGTGTACATCTGATAACGCAGGATGCGGTGGTCGATCATCAATAGAAGGGACTGCCTGTGCCGATTGCTCGGAGTCCGTTATTGAGAAGAAGCGCCACGGCGCGTACTTCAAAGGTGTCTATATGCAACAAATAGAGCTAAGGCAGATAGATGATATAGGTGAAGCAGGAAAACAGCGTGTAGAGCGAGATATTGAGCGTTGTGAACGTGTATTAAAGGATATTGGTCTGTGGGATGAAGTGAAAGAGGCATCGGCTGATGATGGTTAATTCAACCGAAAAAGAACTCCAGAACGCGTTGATGCGCCTTAAACATGGCAGACCCAAGGTGGTCGATAAGAAACGCAAAATCAGTATCTCAGCGCTTGCAGAAGAAGCAGGCGTCTCGGATTCTGCTATTCATAACCGCTACCCGGAGATAGCAGCCCAGGTGCGCGAAATCACAGGCAAAGCGCATAAGACTCAACGGGATGAAAAGAATGAAAAATTGAAGTCTGAGAAATTGAAGAACAGAGAGCTTAGAGAATATATCGAACAGCTTGAATCAGACATACGCAAATTGACTTCCATTAACGCCACGCTGAATGATGAAAATGCTCAGTTAAAAGCTGAATTGGCAAGCGGTAACGTTGTAAGAATTAGCAATAAAATGTAGTCGTTCAACTATTATTCTGCAGTTAAAAATAAAGAGATATTTTATCTAACAGGCAGTCATGAGTGACTAGCCGACTAATATGCCAAAGGTGTTTAGTCCGATCCTCGCTCATAGCGGCAGGCAAGTTTGTGACAGGAGCGCACGTTGCCGCTCAAGTAAGTGGCAATAGTACACAGGCTAAACTGCAGCACAGCGACTTCCCCACACACGACATTTGTCCAGTGGGCAAGATTTCTTTAAAGTCCAATGAGGTCTTATTGTTTTATCGCTAAATTATGCGCATATTAAATACCATTATTTTTGTTGGTATTTTGCTTTCCACCTTTTTAAATAAAGGCTAACAGGGGGCTATCCACAACATTTCTAGACCTACTATTTTCTTTTCTACTGAAAATATAAGGTGTTTCTGCGCCCCTTAATAAATGATTGAATCAATCAACTAACCATCCTGTTCAAAGGCAACATTTGCATCTAATAACCAGTTAGCGACTAATACACCAGCACAATGCTCTATCGGTAGCGGATCGGGATCTTCCTCGTCACCTATCGTAACGCTATGGACTTCGCCCTTTGTGTTGAATTCGGCCTCACGGAAACGATACATCCCTCTACTAGTATTAATATAGATGGAAATGAGACCGGTCACCTCTCCTTCACTCCATCGAGAGTCTAGCCGCACCTCAAACTTACGATCAAAAGCCTTGAAAAATACTAAATCTCCGTTTTCACTTACTTTCGCACTCCCCTCCACTTGATGAAGAAAGTTGCTCAGATAACTCTTTATCTCATCGCAGATCGGAACCATTACACGAGCTAAATTCTCACGCTTTCTAGTGAGCTCATTGACCCTCTTTGTCATGAGGTATATGTCACCGTTTAAATGTGTCATTTTTGCCTTCTCGTTCGCAAATTGTCTACGTGAGTTTAGAGTGTAGTTCACTTCTAATTACTAACTCAAATTGGCACGAAAATTTTCTATATAGTTAGAGTTTGTAANCCCGCCACTTCCAGTCACTGATGGAGAATAACTTGGGGGCTTGGGGAATGAAAAAGGCCGCCAAGAGCGGCCTTTTTGGCTAACGCAGGTGATAAATCTGCATTAGCAATGTAGTGCAAGACTGAAAGTAAAAATTAGTATGGCAAAAACATTCGCAGTGCACAACCATTGCCACGGTCACCCTCATGTTTGGTATTCCTACTTTATTGTGATTTGCTGGTATCTGGCAGTTCAATGGCAATTAAAACTGTAATAAATTCCATGTACATTTACTTTCGCAGTACTCGTTAAACAACCAATAAACTAGGATATACTATGAATTTACTACGCGTATCTGCGACGCTTTTGCTGTTCGTTGCTAGCTTTTCTACTTTTGCCCAAAATTGTGCTTACGGTTGCCCTACCGACGCTTCCGGCCAAATCATTGAGCGACCAATTTACACCCTCCAGAATAATCCCACTACGAAGTTTACTAACTGGGTGGCTTACAAGGTAACTAAGCAAACGATTGACGGTCCCTCGCGAAGTCGCTACTGGCGAAAAGACCCCGATATGCCATCAAGCCAGACTTTGGAGCCAGACGATTATACCGGAGCCCATGCGACAATCGGAACTGATCGAGGCCACCAGGTACCTCTGGCATCGTTTAGTAATACACCGCATTGGTCAACAACCAATTACCTATCAAATATCACGCCCCAGGCTTCGGGACTAAATCAGGGCCCTTGGGCACGTTTGGAGAATGCAGTTCGCGTTTTAGCTCGTACCGGACAAGATGTCTATGTAGTTACCGGACCTTTGCATGAATGGCACTTCGCATCTTTACCTGGAACAACCAAGCAGCACTCGGTACCTTCGGGTTACTTTAAGGTTATCATCACTGATAATAATGGATGGGTGGAATCGTCAGCGTATCTATTCAGTCAAAATACGGCTCGCAGCGCTGACTACTGTAGCTATGAAGTGACTGGTTTTACTGTAGAGTATCGCTCGGGTTTGGACATCATGCCGAATTTACCTAGCTATAAAGAGGGAGCTGTTCTTGGGCAAACCGGCGGACTTACCTCAGAGTTGGGTTGCTAAATTAAATCATTAGGTGGGGAGCCAATGACGATAGGGCTCCTCTGTGATTTTTATGGTCGATGAAACATTGCGCTTTAAGTTAATTGCCGTTACATGCGCACCCCGGACCTTTAGTGTATGTCTTGCTTTTAGCTATACAGGAATCTTCACAGGATTTCCCTTTCTTGCAGACTTTACAACACTTTGTAGATTCACTTACTAAAGCACTTGCTAATGCTCCATCGTGAGTGGGAAACGCAGAAATGTCCGATCTGTGCCAGGAGCGGACATTAACGCCGAATTTAGGGTAAACCCTTTTATGTTCAATAAAACGATCACGACAGGTATGAAAAGGGACTTAGCTATTTTTTTAAAGGACCTATTTTACTAGGCGATCCCCCTATATCTAAGCTTTGCTAGCCCACCGCATCTTATTCCAAACCCTTTCGACTCAAACACTTCAAATACCGAGCGTACTACATATTTCGGTAGCTCTAAGGATAATCCAAGTTGATCAGCGGATATAGTTTCGCCAATTTGACAGCCCTCGACGATGTCGAATATCTCTTGCATCGAACGTTGGTTTTCGAAGTGTGCCGCCATGTAAAGAATATATGTCGGGTCTGACAATTGAATCCCACGAGGTATTCTCGATCCTAAAACTCTATTTTGCGAAATTAGTTGGCATGAGTTTAAAACCGACAAAGCTCGACTATACTTGGAGTAAAACTCTTCATCGAAGCCTAGGCTAATCGAGTCAGCTGCTTTGAGTTCCCCATAAATCTCTTTTGATACGTCATAAATGTCTTCGTGTAATGTACTAATGGGATCTTCAAGCTTTTGAATGCGTTTATTAAGAACTTCCTGGTCAATTTCCGCTTGAAACTGAACTAGTGACGCAGCTCCAGGAAAATTTGCACCTGCGATTCTTATAATTTAAAAAAACCAATTCATGATCAGTTATTCTCTTTTAGTGCCAAGAACTGACATTGACGCCGCATTTAGCGGCTTTTCCGCTGCACAATGGCTTTGCTATGGCTTAATCGCCACTCCAACGATATTAGAGACAGGAACAACATAAGACCGTTTACTGTCATCTTCATAGATAAAAATGAACTTTTCACTTGTGCCTATCAATTTGAAATTTGTCGTTGATATATTAGCTAGGCCAGGAAGGGATCCCCTTCTGAGCTCAATTGCAACGTCTCGTTCGTAACTCCCTTTAAATAAGTCTGCAAACGCGATTTGAATGATAAATGGCATAGCAATAACAGAAGCCACAAGATTTATGGTCATAGATCTGCTTTTAAAAATCGACAGAGACCTCAGATCCCGCGACCTTTTTCTGTATATAAACGAAAATGCTAAGCCAACATATACCAAGACACCTAACCCAGCCAATAGAGATAATGGTTCTCGAAATGCTGCGAGTAAGAAGTCATTTAGCTCTGCGAACTCAAAAATATTAATTTCGTACTTGGCAAACAGCACCCCAGATTGGGCCATACCAAGTAATGTCAGATAAAGATACCCGAGTGATGCAGCTAAAGCCCAATGTTCTCGCAGATAACCTAAATATAACTCTAGACCAGAGCTTTCTTCTTGGCTCATGAACGTTCCTTTCAATTTAGCGATTAGACGAGCGTCACCTTTGACACGTTTGTTAGCTGATTGCCAAACCTGCACCGCAATGAGATGCAAAACAATTTTTCATTACATTTCCCATTCCGAACTTTGTTTCCTTTGCGTTAAATTCCAAACCAGAGTTGGCAACAATATTCGTCACTTCAACTGCCGTTAGCGGAAACTCAACCGGCCATTCTTCTACTCTTGCATCTGAGTAGCGTCTTTTTGCTTCTTCCAAGCTCTTCAACTCAAAGAACTCTACTGAAACGAGGTCCCCATTTGGGTACTTTATCTTTATTTTTTTTGCTGATGGAGGGCACTCGATGTCATCCTCTCCACCTACATTGAACCATTCATTGTTTTTTATATAAGCACGCGGCTCGTTACTAGTAGAGAGCATATGCAAATTTAACAACAAATAATCACTCTCATCTCGCTCAAACCAAATTACTGGCTGCTCCCTAAACTTAAATATTACAGGAGTCTCGTAGTAGAAATTCCCCCCCACAACAGCAAGTAGCCGATTTCTCATCCAGTTAAACTTTCCGCTAACTTGTCTCCAGTTTTCTCTACCGGATATTTTGAATTCGTGAAGTTGACCTGACGTAAATGCACCGTTGTCTGCTTGTATATGATGCTCTCTACACAAAGCAATCATGCCTTCAGGATTGTGGTGATTTTTGACATTCCAGGGCGGGTCAAAATGGTGCCACTCGAGGTATGGCAATCCGCACCCTGGAACCGGACACCCGAACCCCACCTCTTCTCGAAGTGCCCTTTTTACATCCATTGGTGGATTTCGATTCATAAGAGACCTCCCATACAACTACCGCCCACAAAAGGGATGGAGCAAAGCGACATCCGAGTCAGCAGGACCGAATAATTTGTGTTTGCTGCAGCCGGCTTCACTTCGTTAAATCCTTACGAGCTTGTACGTCTAAAATGATGCTCATGATATTAACAGTGCCTTTATCCTCGAATCCAAGTTCCTTCCTCATGCTCTTTAAAAATTTGTCTCCTACTTTGAGAACTGCTGATATGCCATCACTGGAGGCTTCCGTCATCTCAGTTTCATATTGCAGATAATCAGCAATTAGCTTCTCACTTCCCCAGCTCATGAGTCCGCGCTTAAATTCATACATTTCATGAATGACATTTTTCGTCAATGGGTTCTTTTTGTTGTCCTTAGTAGCTTTCAGAATTTCAAAGAACGCAACATAGAAATGCTCAAACACTTTCTGCTGCTCTTTCTGTATCAATAGCCGTATCTCACGCTCACGAGCTTCCTTATTGTTTATAACAATAGTAAAGACAGAGCTCATAGCCGTAAGAACAACACCCACTATAGCCAGAATAGCTATACGATGCTGTGTTTCAGAAAGACCTAATACCGACCAGAGCAAAAGAGCTACTAGGAAGAGTGACAGTAGTGATAACCATAGTTTCGGCACTGAACTGTTTCCGTTGAGGCGCAATAACATTTGAATACTCCGCGTGAGCAATTTGGGAATGCTCAGTTACACTCTAATGAGCGCTTGATAGCTAACTTTAATTTTTTGTTATGTAATTGACAGTAAACGACTTAAGTACACAACACAATAATAAAACATGCAGTATTGCAGCGTTGAACCTGCCTTGGATGCAGGCGTCATCCTCTTTTACTTGAAACAGGAGGCAAGTCATTATTTGAGTGACACAAAAATCCGAAGGTCCGTTCTTCGCTCAAACCTGCCGGACACGATCTTCCCTAAAACTAGTCATGGCAAGGAGCTGAGCCCCAGACAGGAAAAATAGTAAAAGCTGATTTTATTTGTATTCACATTTTAGTGTAACCAAACTTTTTCACTTGCAGTGAGGTTCAAGTCGGTGCTTATATTTCGCGCTTTTCTGCTCTTACAGCTACTAACATTTTCGGTACACGCTCAAGATTCAGTGCGTGGTGAGGATGTAACTCCTGAAGCGACAGCATATGAAGTTCTGGATTTGATGAGGGAGCATGTTGTGACGCGTGACCAGATAAACTGGCCTGCCTTAAAATCTGACTTGGATAATATTGAACGTCCATTTACCAGAGATAATTTACGCGAGGCGCTAACTCTCATCTTAAAGCGAGCTGATACCGGCCATACATTTTATAAAAGTGCCGTTGAACCAAAGTTTGTGATGCAAAGAAAGTTTGAATGTGTGGCAACGAATACCTATGACTTGCCTATCATTCCTGGACACATTGGCTACCTTCGCGTCAATAGCTTCAATGCCCCCTCAGAGAAGGCTAAACTTCGCTATATCAAAGAATTGCATGATGAGATCAGCAGACAGAAAGATCGCGATACAAAAACTTGGATTATCGACCTTCGGTATAACAAGGGTGGGAATATGTGGCCGATGTTAGCTGGAGTCGCGCCATTGCTAAGCAACGGAGTACATGGTTATTTTGTGAAACCTGACGGCTCCAAAACTGCTTGGGGAATCTATGACGGACAAAGTTTTCTCAATAATCAGTTTATGATTGGAATTGAAAAGCCTTCAGTGGGAAATGCAAACATGCCAATAGCAGTGTTAAGTAGCGAACAAACAGCGAGCTCTGGGGAGGCGTTATTAGTCGCTGTTAAGGATAAAGCTAATGTTCGTTCGTTTGGCGAACCATCTTGTGGTATGTCGACCTCTAATCGATCTTTCAAGCTAAGTAATGGGGCAACCTTAAATATTACGACAGCAATTATGGCAAGTAAGAGTGGTACAATATTTGGAGAAAGGATTCCAGTTGATGAATCCTCTAGTCGCCCAGTCGAAGATGCGATTCAGTGGATTAATAGAATTGTCGAATAATGACTTCGACATGCCCGCTCATTGTAGACGTGTATGTGGTTAGGATTGATACCAGCTTATTAGCTTTTCAGTGTGCATTACTGCCTCAGAGAATACTCCTCAACCTGCCATGAGAAAATATAGGAAGCTAATAATAGCGACTAAGCCTAAGGCAAACATGATAGTTAAAGCTTTTGACCGAGTTATAGACTGAAACAATGCAATGAGAGTCGAGGTGCCAGTGACTCCGAGAGTATAATTAACAGCGTCTCCACCATCCCGTCTTTTCATACATTCTCCTTACTAAATATCTTCAGTGACTTCATTAATAGTATCGTCAACCTGGACGACTTTCGAGTTTCACTCGACAATTACCGAATGCAGATAGTCCGCTCAGAGCGAACAGCGAACCTTCTGAGTTTCAGTCTGTTCCAGCTAGTGACTAGCCGTCCCGTTATTAGTAAGTGTGGGGATCTCTAGTAATGTAGGGCACATTCACTTCGGGGATATTGCGCTTTTTGTTGTTGTGGTGTGTACTTAAGTCGTTTATTGTCAATTACATAACAAAAAATAAAGGTTGGATATTGTGCGCTCGTTAGAGTCTAATTAAGCATGCTCAAATCGAGTTTGCTGACTCGAGACCTTTCAAGTCAAGAGTGCCTGTTAGATCAGTAAGTTAAGAACCGAAAACTATTAATTGGATTAGTATCTAAATGCGCGCGCACAATATACAAATGTTAAACGGACGAGGCTCGTGTCGAAGAAACTGCCAAGCTATAAAGGAAAGTTAAGTTTCGCGCAGATAGCGGAGGGCATGACTGCTGCGTCGGAAAATGCGGCGCGCTTGGTGCAGGATGCCAAGTTACTTCTTGAAGCTGGACGGCTTCCGACAGCATGTTCTCTCGCAACCCTTTCTATCGAAGAGTCTGGAAAGATCTCAATACTTCGGGCCGTGTCGCTTGCGCGTGACGAAAATGAGTTGAAGGAAGAATGGAAGCGGTACCGCTCTCACACCAAAAAGAACGTACAGTGGATTTTTCCTCGGCTGGTAGCTGAGGGCGCGAGAAAACTAGATGACCTTCGTCCACTTTTCGATAAAGATGCGGAGCATCCATACCTGTTGGATCAGATTAAGCAGCTGGGGTTTTATACGGACTGTCTTGGCGATAAAGGACATTGGTCAATTCCTGAAGAAGTGGTTGATGGAGAATTGGCAGACCAGTTAGTTGCCTCAGCCGAGCTGCTCTGTTCGGCATCGCCTACGTCAGAGCGTGAAATTGAATTGTGGGTTGAGCATGTAGGCCCTGTTTGGAAAAAGGACCTGAACTCGATGAAGCGGGCAGTGGCAAATTGGTACGAAGCCATGCAGCGGGAAGGCCTAAAACCAGACGGCGAAAATGGTATGGAGGAATTTCTACATGACGGGGTTGATCCAGAAGATGTTTAACCAGGCGGTCGACCGGACCGCTTTTTCGCAGGCGCAACAAAGCGTCCGGTTACCTCAGCGTTATGTTTCTAGGAGAGAGTGAGAGTATGGCCAGTGAAAAACCGACCATGATCTTAAAGTCAAAGTCTGACTTGAGCGCAGAAGAAATTGACTCAATGACTGATGCCGAGGCTTGGAGGTTGATATATTCGATACGCACCGTAAAGGCCAAGGATAGTCGGCTGCAGGTGTGCTTCACTGGCTTTGGTACAAGTGAAAAGGAAGAACTTACTTATTTGGCTCATGACAACCGGTTCAAGGTAGTGGCCTCTGTAACCCAAAAATTAGATTACCTTGTGGGTGGAGAAAACGCAGGGCCGAAGAAAATTGAGAAAGCAGAATCACAGGGCGTGCAATTCCTTAGCGGAGATCAATTTGTTCATCTCATAGAAACTGGCGAGCTGCCAAATGAAACATAACCAGACGCGTCACTCGGACGCCCTTGTCTCCGCTTCGCTCCGTCAAGGTCGCCGGTGCGCTCAGCGCTATATTGCTATATTTTTCGAGGAAATGGTAATTGAAACTTTTGAACAAAGGTTTGCTAGTTCTTAGCTTTCTTTGTCTCTTTTTAGTGCTGAAAAGTAGTGAAGAAAGGCTTCTTTTTGAAAGTGCTGGATTATTTTTTCAGCAATTTAAGCTGGGGAACGAGATTGTTTTTAACTTGTCATGTGGGATGCTCATCAGCATTTGGTTTTATTTTTTGGTTGTTTGGATCCCAGAGAAAAAGAACAAGAAGCGGATAAAAAGTCACTTTATATCGCAATATACAGAGTTTAAACGTAATTTAATTATGCGTATCGTTGATGCATGTCGAGAACCTTACAAGGCTGACTTGCTCAGCAACTTGATGGAGCCTCAGGCATTTAAAGACTATTTCAAAGAAAAAGTAACAGCAGACCAAGAGCGTTGGCACGTGTTTCTAAATAATCTCGATAAAGACCTCTTGGCAGACATTCTCAATGAATTTGAGGCGTTCAAAGAAGCTACGTCTTATTTGCTAGGTAACGTGCAAGTCGATGACGACGAGGTGTTCTCATTTCTGCATAGGATAAATACTATATCTATTACCCTAAAAGGCGTCAGTATTGAAGATGATAGTATGAAGCAACTCTCTCAGTTGCTTTGGGAAATATTGGCTGGCTTTAGTTGGGTCGATGGCTATCGAGATTATGACTATTTCGATAGTATGTTCCATAAAATTTAGAACAAACATAACAAAGCATTTAAGAGTGATTCGCAACGCTTGGCATTATCGTTTCGCTCAAGTATAGCCAAGCACCGCTTACACCTTAATGCGGCGTTAAGTTTAAAGAAGTTGAGTCCAAATGAATGAATCGATAGTTACGGCAGATCCAGAGGTCAGAAGCAAATCAATCTTGAGGCGTTATGTGGATTTGCCGAAGCTCTTAGATCTTCTGCATACCAAAAGCTTGTACTTGCGCCGGGCGGACGGGTTTCCAGATCGGCTAGAGGGCGCTCTTTTCCCAAGCCTCAGAGAGTCCATAGATGACGAGTTTAAGAAGGGGAATCTACCAACCTGTTCAGATGCGTTTTATCGAAATGCCAGAGAGGGTAGTTACGTGTGTTGTTGGACTATAGGTGCACGTGACAACATGGCGCTGTGGCAGTTGTACGGCGGCGTAAAATCTAGTGTTGCAATTACTACAACTGTTGATCGGCTAGTCAGCACTGTTTCGAGATGGGATCGCTCTGTCCATCTGCGCAAGGTCAAATATATAGATCATTCAAAGCCACCCAACTTCGCAATAGGTGCTTACAGCGACGTCCTCCAATACAAAAGTGATGCCTACAAGTTTGAAAAGGAACTTCGCGTTGTGATGCCAAAGCTGGATGATATCTCACAAAATCCAATGGGCATAAAAATAAAATTAAATGACATAAATGAATTGGTTAGAAGTATTGTTGTTGCACCCGAAGCTGATGATTCATTTGTGAGTGCCGTAGCTGATCTTTGCAAGAAGTACGGTCTTAAATCACCGGTCAGGCGTTCAAAGTTAGCGTTCATCCCAACATAAAACTTAACCAGTGAATCAAGCCGACCGTTTTGCGCTGGCGTTCCAAACGACGGCTTATTCAAGGTGTTATGTAATAAGGAAAGCATCGTGAATTCACCGGAAGATACAGAATACCGACTCTTTACCGAAGCCGTTAAGGCTTGGGGGACTACGTTTGGTGGTGTCAGCGCAATTGATCTTGCAGAAAAGGCTCAGATTCCACATGGGGATGCCATGCGATTTGTGGAGTCTTGGGTTGAAGCAGGCAGGGGAACAATGAACGCAAACGTTGAGCTTAACCTTGTCAGTGTTCCCAGTCCGAGAAGCAGTGAGAAGTTTTCGTTCACACCAATTAACACCCACATTTTCTTCCCTAGTCGAGAAGAGTTGACTGAGCATTTTTATAGCTCAGGAAATGCCCGAACAGAACCCCCAGAATTCAAGAAGCGTTTAATGTGTGGAGAACACCAGCTTGCTTTGTGCTTTTTTTCAGAAGAAGTTTTGGCTAGGTACTTTAGCCATTTGGATTGGTATGAAGTAGACGATTCTTCGGCAGGCGGCCATATTAGGACAACAGCTGAGTCTCCTTCGGATAGGTTTATCGATGTAAGATTTGGGAAGGGTAGAGCCCTGGACGCCAAGACATTTGTTACAGCCATCTACAAAGATCTTTATTGTTTTTCTGATTCTGAGCAGAGGCACTGGCATGCTTATGAGCTTGCTAGACCGAACCTTGATCCTAATGATGAAAACCTGAGGCTATTTGCCGCCCGAACCTATGATGGTGCGTGGGTCGAGTTCCCCAAGCCTTTAAAGGCTGTGCAGGATTCTCTCTTAAAACTAAATTCAAAGTTCAGTCCACATCCTCTCTTCGGACGCCTTGAGAATGAACACCTAAGGATGCCGGTAGAGAACACTAACAAAGCGCTGGCTGACAGCTGCAGTGAGCTATACAAAATTGTAGGCTCTGACTCATTGAAGCCGAAGCCCTTGAAGACTCTTCTACAATACAAATTTGAAAAAACTGAGGACGACTTCATTCACAGCAGCGGAAGGCCTCTGAGTGCATTGCAACTGGTTGAACTCGTAGAGCGCGAGTTGGAGCTTGTTAATGGTCTGTCTGATGCAATTAAGAACATTGCAAAATATCGCGTCGACGCAGATCACAAAGTGCTTTCCACTAGCTCCGATAAGCAAAGCTATGGTGAGGAATTTGAGCTTCTTTGCAAGCAGTTTGTTTCTGCTGCCAATCTCCTTGCTGACGCATTAGAGGCGAAAAATGTCACATAACAAATGCAGGCACGGCGACGCCCACTACATTGCGCCTTTCGGCTCCATTCGGAGGGCGCGTATGCTGCTGGCGTTAACGTCCGCTACTGGCACAAAACTGACAATCAGAAAATCCAAAAAGCTATTCAGTAGATCTGTTAAATTAAGTTAAGAAGAAGCAATAGATAGAGGGTACTATAACCATGAAAAAACACGAAAAGTCTTACTTTAATAACAAGTTAACAATTTCAATTACTTACATCAATGTAAGTCTTACAAAGGTTGTGTAAAAGATGAAAAAGCTGTTTGTAGTTGCTGTTGTGGTATTGAGTTCATTGTTGTCATTGCAGGCGGAGGCTCGCAATGACTTAGTAACACTGGAGCTTAAGCCCGT
>JGI24724J26744_10001934_pt1 | contig 13942 bp, 12 predicted proteins | sample Cruoilmetagenom7_FD_26744 | JGI IMG/M metagenome (IMG submission 26744)
TTCTTTTGAATATCTGGGTCACTTGCATCAAACTTTCGGTGAAAACTCTGAACTGTAAGCCTCATTGGAGTTAATGGATTTTTAATTTCATGAGCAACCTGTTTTGCCATTTCTCTCCAAGCTGCTTCACGTTCATTACTCGCCAATTGTGCAGCACTATTTTCTAATTCGTCAATCATTCCGTTATATGCACTAACAAGTGTTGTTATTTCTTCGGAAGTATCGTCAATAATGATTTTTTGATTGCGTTTATTAAGTCGTGTTTCGGTTATTTTTTCACTAATGGTATTCAGTGATTTTGTAATATATTTTGATAAGAAATAGGATAATATTATTGCTATTAATAGCATAAATAAATACGCATACCCTAAACGAATTAGGTTTTCTTTTAATTCCTTGTTTATAAATTCATCGTCTTCAATATAAGGTAAATTTAAAATAGCTAAAGGCTTAAAATGTCGATCAGTGATGTAGGTATAAGAAGAACGATATCCAATCTTGTTTTCTTCAAACTGTTCGACAAAGCTTTTTGTAGAAGATTGTTTTAAACCATTTAATGCTTTTGATGAAATACTATTTTTAGTGGTGTCTTTTACAAATGAAGCTTTCGAAGTTTTTAATAATTTTCCTTCAAGATCGTACAAATAAATTTCAAGGTTATGAATGTCCTTAATCTCATAAATCTTGTCTTTAAAAATTAAAGGAATCTTATCAGTTTCTACAGGATAAGTGGTAGTTCTAACTATATAATCAATATTCTTACGGATTGTTGATTCCTTCCTTAAAAGTCGTTTTCCGTGGTAATCTTCGGCTTCTTCTCGATATTGGAATATGGTAACCACCGCAATAAGTATCGATGCTCCTATCACTAATAAGATCATCGATAAAAAAATACGTGTTCGTAAAGATCCTCTGTATAAACTCATTTATATTTTTTAAGTGTTGAAGTCAACAATAATTACACCAAGATTTAAATTTAATTTTCATCCTCTTCAATAAACAAATAATTTAAGTTTAGTGAGTTAAATTGCTGATTAAATTTTGAAATTTCATTAGTCACTAAAGCATTGAAACTTTGCAATTGCTCATTAATTTTTATTGTTAATTCATTTTTAACGGCTATGTCTTGTTGTGTAGGAGGAAAATCATCCATTCCAACTAAACTGTTTAAATGCCCTAATTTATTAGTTAATCGAACAGGAAAATTTAAAGGATCTTGACCACTTTTATTTTTTGTTTGATACAGTGTCTTTTCTATTTCTGAAAAATCTTCAGATAGTTTTTTAGCTTCTTCAACTAAAGTTTTTACCTCATCGTTGTCTTTATATTGTTCTTGAAACGCCTTCAACTGTTTGTTTATTTTTCTTATTTTCTTAATTGATTTATGTGCATTATCAACTGTTTCATTTATTTCAGTAATAAAATCAAATTGTTTTTGCATTCCCGCTACATCTGTTTCTGCATTTGGATCTGCTAAAATATTAACTGGTTGTGAAACACTTTCACCTTCTACCGTTAAAACAACTTTATAGGCTCCTGGAACGGCTTGTGGAGCATTTAAACTTGCCCACCACAATATCATTCCTTTTAACTTTTCAGCGCCTTCTCCTCTCATGTTCCAAGAAAAATAATTAGATCCATCTTTAACTTTAAATTTGTCTTTCTTATTTTTTGTGTTAAAGCTTTTAGTGGTATCGTTTCTTGAATTTAAGTAACTCAACTTAATTTCTTTATCCTTTGTATTCTTAATGTAAAAATAGGTCATCACTCCTGAAGGATGATTGGTACCACTTGTTAAAGATTTTTTTTGTGAATTACCTCCCATTCGGTAGGTATCTTTTGGTTGAAATAAATATATCTCTTTCCCTTTTGCTTCTGATAGTTGATGAATCGCTGTTAAGTCATCTAATATCCATAAACTTCTACCTTGTGTTGCAACCACAAGATTATTTTCTTTAACTGCTAAATCTGTAATAGGAACTATTGGTAAATTAAGTTGAAAAGGTTGCCAATTATTTCCGCTATCAAATGAAACATACAATCCTGTTTCAGTTCCTGCATATAGGATGCCTTTCTTTTTTGGATCTTCTCTTAAAACTCTTGTAAAATGTTCTTCAGAAATACCATTTGTTATCTTTTTCCATGTTTTTCCAAAGTCCGAAGTTTTATATAAATAAGGGGCAAAATCTCCTGTTTTATATTTTGTCCCTGCAATATAACAAGTACCTGTATCATAAACTGAAGGTTCAATGCTATTAATCATCACCCATTCAGGCATTCCTTTAGGAGTAACATTATCCCAAGTTGATCCTCCATCTTTTGATAAATGAATTAATCCATCATCACTTCCTGTCCATAAAATTCCTTCTGTAACAGGCGATTCAGCAGCAGCAAAAATGGTGCAATAATATTCTACTGAGGTATTATCTTGGGTTATTGGTCCTCCAGAAGATTTTTGTTTCTCTGGATCATTTCTAGTTAGGTCTGGACTTATAACCTCCCAACTTTCACCTTCATTAGTGGAGACATGAACATGATTGGAAAAAGTATATAATTTCTTTGTGTTATGTTTTGAGAAGAAGATGGGAAAATTCCATTGAAAGCGATATTTCATATCTTCAACTCCGTGTCCCATCGGATTATCAGGCCAAACACTAATGCTACGTACGGTTCCTTTTTTATGATTATAACGTGTTAAAAAACCATCATAACTTCCACCATACACAATGTCGTTATTATTTGGATCTATTGCTATATGCGCACTTTCTCCTCCAGCGGTTGGTTCCCAATCATCTTCATCAATACTCCAATTTTCATTTCTATGTGAAATACGTATTGTAGAATTATCTTGCTGTGCAGCATAAATTCTATATGGAAATGAATTATCTGTTGTTACTCTATAAAATTGAGCGGTTGGTTGATTATGATATGTACTCCATGTTTCACCACCATCATAACTCACTTGAGCTCCTCCATCATCTCCCATGATGATTCTTTTCGAATTTTCAGGAGCAATCCAAAGATCGTGATGATCTCCATGAGGTGCATTATGAGTACTGTATGTTTTTCCTCCATCACTACTTTTATGATATCTTACATTTAACACATAAACTACATTTTCATCTTGAGAGTCTGCATAAATACGTGTATAGTACCATGCTCTTTGACGTAGTTTTCTTTCACTATTAATTAGCTTCCAATTTTTACCTCCATCTTCACTTTTATAAACTCCTCCTTTTTCTTTGTTTTCAACTATCGCCCAAACTTTCTCTCCATTTAATGGAGATACTGTTATTCCAATAATTCCAAGTGTATCGGTTGGGAATCCTTCATTCTTAGAAATTTCTTTCCATGTTTCTCCGCTATCTGTACTTTTCCAAAGCGCAGAACCATCACCACCACTACTCAAACTATAAGGTGTTCTTCTAACATTCCATGTAGAAGCATATAGAATTCTTGGGTTTGTAGGATCCATGATTAAATCAACAGCACCTGCATCTTGTTTCACAAATAATTTTTTATTCCAAGTTTTTCCTCCGTCTGTACTTTTATAAATTCCTCTTTCTTGAGTAGACTTATAAATGTTTCCTAAAACAGCAGCGTAAACTATATTGTGATTTTTTGGGTGAATGGCAATTCTTGGAATATGTCTTCCTTTTTCAAGTCCCATTTGTTTCCAGGTTTTCCCAGCATCTACCGTTTTCCAAATCCCATAGCCTGAAGAAACATTACCTCTAACGGTTATTTCACCTCCACCAACATAAATAACGTTGGGATCATCTGCACTAACTTGGATAGAACCAATTGAACCACCAAAAAAACCATCTGAAATGTTTTCCCAAGTACGACCTCCATCTTCAGTTTTCCAAACACCTCCTCCAGTAGCACCAAAATAAAATAAATTGGGTTTATTTGGTACTCCAGTAACAGCCGCACTTCTACCTCCTCGAAAAGGACCAAGTTGTCGATACTCTAAAGCATCAAATAATGAAGTGTCATAATTTTGTGAATAGCTCTGAAGAGAAAATGTAGTTAAAAATATAAGTATAACAAGCCTTATATTTTTATAGTAGAAATGAAACATATCTTTAATAAAGTTTTTAATTTATTAAAGATATGTAAATTCTAATGGAAGCAATTAAGTTCTATATAGAATATCAATTATTCTTAAAAACTATATTTTAATTAACTTCTAAATCAATATGTTTTATTACTTCATTATCCTTAGCGATATAAGGAATTTTATCTAGAATATGTTCAATCGCATCTATTCTAGCTGTGGTTTTTCTATTACCCTTTACAATAATCCAAGGCGAATCATTAGTATTAGTTTTTTCAAACATTGCTTTTTTATAAACCGTATAATCATCCCAAAGTTCTAAGGCTCTTTTATCGACATCACTAAATTTCCATTTCTTTACTGGACTAGATTTAATTTCTTCAAAACGTTTGGTTTGTTCATCTTTCGAAATTGAAAAATATAATTTTATTAAACGAATCCCTGACTCTGTAATCATTCGCTCAAAATCATTTACTTGATTCATGAAAACCTCATATTCCTTTTCTGTACAAAATCCATTAACAGGTTCTACAATTGCTCTATTGTACCAACTTCTGTCAAAGAAAACAATCTCACCTTCTCTTGGCAATTGATTAATATAACGCTGAAAATACCATTGTCCTTTTTCTTCATCTGTTGGTTTAGGTAGTGCAACTACTCTAAATTCCCTCGGATTTAAATGTTCTGTAGTTCTCCGTATTGCGCCACCTTTTCCAGCTGCATCTCGACCTTCATAAATAACAACTACTTTTTCTTTATTCTCAGACACCCAATTTTGCAATTGTATAAGTTCTTCTTGAAGTACTTTTAATCTATTCTCATATTTTAAATACCTTAAAACCCTTGTTGGATTGGTATTCTCACGAGTCAAAAATTGTTTGATCGCCTTTTTCTTATTTAAAAGAAGCATGTCTTTTTCTGAAAAACTATTCTTCATAACTATCAATATGTTTTACTGTTCTATGGTAACGTTGTACGATGTTTGGATCTGGCAATAATAATGGTGTCGCAGAACCTTTTCCTTCATAATTAAATCTAGATAATAAATACCTAAGACTTTCTAATCTGGCTTCTTTTTTATTATTCGTTTTTACGATAATCCAAGGACTGAACGTTGTATGTGTGTTACCAAACATTTGGTTCTTATAATAAGTATATTCATCCCATCTTTTTTGTCCTTCTTGGTCAACTGGACTAAATTTCCAACGCTTTAGAGGGTTTTCTAAGCGAGAATTAAATCGTGCTAATTGCTCATCTTTTGTAATTGAAAACCAGAACTTAACTAAATGAACTCCGTCTTCATAAAGCATATGTTCAAATTCTGGCACCTGAACCATAAATTTATTATACTGCTCTGTATTACAAAATCCCATAACAGGTTCTACTACAGCTCTATTGTACCAACTTCTATCGAAGAAAACAATTTCACCAGGATTTGACATTTCTTTTATATACCTTCTAAAATACCATTGCCCTCTCTCAACATCTGTTGGTTTTGAAAGTGCAACAACTCTCGTAGAACGAGGGTTTAAATGTTCAACCATTCTTCGAATAGAACCACCCTTACCTGCAGCATCGCGGCCTTCAAAAATTACACACACTCTTTTGTTGTGTTTTGTAACCCATTTTTGAAGATTTACCAACTCTGCCTGAAGCGCAAGTAATTCTTTTTCGTATTGAACATCTGCAAGAATGTTGTCTAATTTTTCCTCGTCTACATTCTCTTTTAAAATATCGAGGAACTCTTTTTTATTTTTAGATTTTTGAAAATCTTCTGTTGTAAGCATATATTTAATTTGTAATCTATAAAGGTCTTAAAAAAAATCAAACCATTTAATGAGAATTGTCACTTTTTGAATTCGTAAATTGCAGTACTAATTTTGTAAAATGATTAAGAATATATTTCAAGGAATTAAAGCCTATAGTGGCACATTAAAACTCATCAATTCTTTGGGTTTATGGAAATATTTTGGCATCCCAACATTGATAAGTGTTTTAACTGCAGTTACTATTGGTTTTTTATCTTGGGGTTGGTCTGATAATATTGGTTCTCTAATTTCAAAAATTTGGATTTGGGAATGGGGAACTGAAACATTTAGCTCTATCAGTAATTTTATGGGAGCAATTATTATTTTGGTAATAGGATTCATCCTTTACAAACATATTGTTTTAGCGCTCAGTGCTCCTTTTATGAGTGTTGTTTCCTCAACAATTGAATCGCACCTTATGGGTGTTCAAGCACCATTAAGTAAATCCTCTAACATGGGTTTATTGTTAAGAGGTGTAAAAATAAATGTTCGAAATCTTTTATTAGAACTCCTTTTAAGTATCCCAATAATATTGTTTGGTTTTATTCCTGTTATTGGAATTATTTCTTCAATTCTACTCTTTTTATTACAAGCTTATTACGCTGGTTTTGGAAACATGGATTATACACTTGAAAGACATTTAAGTTATTCTGAAAGTGTTCGGTTTGTAAATAAACACAAAGGTGTAGCGATTGGAAACGGAATTCTTTTTATGCTTATGTTACTAATCCCTGTATTAGGAATTATCCTTGTACTACCTTTATCGGTTACTGCTGCAAGTACTGAAACCATTAGGATTGTAAAGGAATATGAAAATAAAAAAAATAATTAATTATGAAAAAGACATTGCTCATTTTATTGTTAAGTATTCCAACCTTTATTGTTGCTCAACAAACAACGGCAAAAGATGCTTTTCTTGAAAAATGGGAAAATTCTAAAAACTACCTTCTCGAAATTGCTGAAGTAATGCTAGATAGTTTATACAATTTTAAGCCTACAGAGCGTCAAATGAGTTTTAATAAACAATTACTTCATATAAAAGCAAATATGGATTGGTTAAGCACTTCATATTTTACTTCAGAAGAATATAAAAAACCAAAAGATTCGATTTCAATAACTAAAAAAGAAGTTATAGAACTCCTAAAAAATAAATTTGATGCTGTTTCAGAAATCATTGTAAAAACACCTTCAGAAGATTTAAAAACAACCGTAGAGTTTTTTGCTGGATCTAAAAGTAAACTTCAAATTTTAAATCTTTTACAAGACCATTTAACCAATCATCGTGGACAATTAATTGTATATTTAAACCTCAATAATATTAAACCCCCAAATTATTCAGGTTGGTAATTAAAATGAATACAGCATATTTTACATCTCCCTTAGGAACTCTAGAAATAAATGGCAATGACGATGGAATTGCTTCAGTACATTTTTTAGATTCTGAAGAAAAAGAAACAAAAGTTATTTCTGAAAACCTACAACCTTGTATCAAACAACTAAAAGAATATTTTGAAGGAAATCGAACTCATTTCGACTTAAAATTAAATCCGAAAGGAACTGAATTTCAGAAAAGGGTTTGGAATCAACTTCTCGAGATTCCTTTTAATAAAACATTGTCTTACCAAGAAATGGCAAATCTACTAGGTGATCCAAAAGTGATTAGAGCAGCAGCTTCTGCCAATGGAAAAAATCCAATTTCTATTATTATTCCATGTCATCGTGTAATCGGTAGTGACGGTTCTTTAACTGGATATGCAAGCGGATTGCATAGAAAAAAATGGTTATTAGATCATGAAAACCCTGTAAAGCAACAATCATTATTTTAAAACTTATTGTATCTTTAAAGCTACTCCCCATAAATTATTTCTGTTATGCTGAAAAGAATCAAATTAGATTCTATCTTGTTTCTAGATATTGAAACAGTTCCCCTTTTTGAAAATCATGAACAACTAGACGATGTTTCTCAATCACTTTGGGAACAAAAAACAAAGTACCAAAGAAAAGATGAATTTACTCCTGAAGAGTTCTATGATCGAGCTGGAATTTGGGCAGAATTTGGTAAAATTGTATGCATCTCAGTTGGCTATTTTGTGTTAAAAGGTGATGTGAGAACTTTTAGAGTTACCTCATTTCATGGAGATGAAGTTCAGTTATTAAATGAATTTAAAATCCTTTTAGAAACTCATTTTAATAAACCTCAACATGTACTTTGCGCTCATAATGGAAAAGAATTTGACTTCCCTTATATCGCAAGAAGAATGATAATCAATAAAATTGACATCCCATTTAAATTAAATCTCTTCGGAAAAAAACCTTGGGAAGTTCCTCATTTAGACACCTTAGAATTATGGAAATTTGGCGATTATAAAACATTTACTTCACTAAAACTTATGACACATGTATTAGGAATACCCTCTCCTAAAGATGATATTGACGGAAGCGATGTACATCGAGTGTATTACGATGAAAAAGATATAGATCGAATCATTACTTATTGTGAAAAAGATACGATTGCCGTAGCACAGATTCTTTTGCGATTGCGAAACGAAGAAATATTACAAGAGGATGAAATTCTTAGTATTTAATTTGTAAGTTTACCCTATGTCAATAAAAAGAGCACTAAACATTTCTGAAATGCCTTGGGTATTTATTCCTGGTTTATAACTTCACACTCTTTACATTTATTTTCACCCTTTTTTAACATTCTAATTAATTAAATATGCATTCAATCATTGTATTAGGAGCAGGTATGGTAGGTAGTGCCATCGCCATCGATCTAGCTAAAAAACATAAAGTAACTTTAACCGATGTAAACCAAAACGTCCTTAACAAGGTTCAACAAAAATGTGATGCTCTAATCACACAAACACTCGATGTAACTCAAAAAGAAGTCTTACAAACAACGATAAAACAACATGATTTAGTAGTTTGTGCAGTACCTGGGTTTTTAGGATATGAAACCTTAACAAATATCATTGAAGCCGAAATGAATGTTGTAGATATATCATTTTTTTCTGAAAATTCCTTAGACCTCGATGCTTACGCTAAAGAAAAAAATGTAACCGCTATTGTTGATTGTGGCGTTGCTCCAGGAATGGATAATATCATTTTAGGCTATTATAATGAAAAAATGAAACTAACAGATTTTGAATGTTTAGTTGGTGGATTACCTAAAGTAAAAAAATGGCCTTTTTGTTATAAAGCTCCTTTTTCGCCTATTGATGTAATTGAAGAATATACACGTCCTGCAAGATATGTTGAGCATAGTGAAGTAGTTGTAAGAGAACCTTTAACAGATTGTGAGTATATCGATTTTGATGGAGTTGGAACTCTTGAGTCGTTTAATTCGGATGGATTGCGTTCTATTATTTTTACCATGCCTCATATTCCAAATATGAAAGAAAAAACCTTACGTTATCCTGGGCATGTAGAATATGTTAGAGTATTAAAAGAAAGTGGTTTCTTTAATACCGATGAGATAGAAATTAACGGAAGTAAAGTTTCTCCCTTAGATTTTACGAGTAAAATATTATTTTCAGAATGGAAATTAGGCGAAACTGAAGAAGAAATAACAGTAATGCGTATTACTTTAAAAGGTGAAAATAATAACGATGATATTGAAGAAGTAGTTTACAATGTTCATGATGAATATTGTAATGAAACTCAAACCTCATCCATGGCTCGCACTACAGGCTATACAGCTGCTGCTGCTGTAAATGTGTTTTTGGAAGGAAAATTTACAGAAAAAGGAGTATTTCCTCCAGAGTTGGTAGGAAAACATGAAGTATGCTTCAATTATTTTATGAATTATTTAAAAGAAAGAAATATCAATTATATAAAAACCTCAAAAATCCATTAGAATACTTCTATCTTTAAGGTATGCAAAAAAAAGTGCTACTTGATATTAAAAACCTGTGTGTTGCTTTTGGTTCAACCAAAAAAAATACTGAGGTTATTCATGATATTTCATTCTCAATTAATACAAATGAAGTCGTCGGAATTGTAGGTGAATCTGGTTCAGGGAAATCGGTTACTTCAATGGCTATTATGGGCTTGTTACCTAAAAAATCGAGTCATATTAAAGGAGAAATTCTTTTCAATGATATTGATTTATTGAATGAAGATGCTAAGAAACTCCGAAAACTTCGTGGAAAGGATATAGCGATGATTTTTCAGGAGCCTATGAGTGCTTTAAATCCATCCATAAAATGTGGTTATCAAGTAACTGAAATTTTAGAACACCATCTAAATTTATCTTCTTCCGAAGCAAAAAAAGAAACACTTTTACTTTTTGAAAAAGTAAAATTACCCAGACCTAAAGATATTTTTAATAGCTATCCACATCAAATTAGTGGCGGACAAATGCAACGTATTATGATTGCGATGGCTATTGCTTGTAAACCCAAATTATTAATTGCAGATGAGCCAACAACAGCTTTGGATGTAACGGTTCAGAAGGAAATAATTTTTCTTTTAAAAGAACTTCAGAAAGAAACAAAAATGAGCTTGTTGTTTATTTCACACGATCTTAGTTTAGTTTCTGAAATAGTTGACAAGGTAATTGTCATGTATAAAGGAGATATGGTCGAAGAAGGTTCAGCATTTCAAATTTTCAATCCGAAGTCTACTGGACCCAAAGAAGAATACACAAAGGCGTTATTAGCTTCAAGACCTACACTTGATGTTCGTTTATCAAAACTTCCCACTATAGAATCTTTAGCTGATAAAAGTTTTAAAGCTAAAGAAGTTACGCCCATTGAACGTGCTAAAATACATAAGAAGATTTATACAAAAACTCCTTTACTAGAAGTCCTAAATGTGAAAAAAAACTATTTTTCGAATGCTGGTTTATTCAATAAAAAGAGAACCATAAAAGCAGTTGATGAAGTTAGTTTTAAAGTCTTTGAAGGAGAAACCTTAGGATTAGTTGGAGAATCTGGATGTGGAAAATCGACTCTCGGAAAAGCAATTTTACAATTGGATAAAGCAAGCTCAGGAAGTATAAAATATAAAGGAAAAGAAATTACTCAGCTTGCTTCAAAAGAATTAAGAAGCTTAAGAAAAGAAATACAACTTATTTTTCAAGATCCTTATTCGTCATTAAANCCAAGAATACTCATAGGTGAAGCATTAATGGAGCCCTTGAAGGTTTATAACATTGGAAAAAACGCTCGAGATCGTAAAAAAAAGGTGATGACTTTATTGGAACGAGTAGGTTTAGATGAATCTTTTTACTTTAGATATCCTCATGAATTATCTGGTGGACAAAGACAACGTGTAGGCATTGCTCGAACTGTGATTATGGAACCCAAATTAGTAGTTTGTGATGAATCTGTTTCAGCATTAGATATTTCGGTACAGGCGCAAGTTTTAAATCTTTTAAATGAATTAAAAGATGATTTTGGTTTTACCTATATATTTATTTCACATGATTTGGCTGTAGTAAAATTTATGGCCGATCAGTTATTGGTCATGAAAGATGGTAAAATTGAAGAATTAGGAGATGCAGATGAAATTTATGCCAATCCAACCAAAGAATACACTAAAAAGTTAATTGAAGCCATCCCAAAAGGAATTTAAAAAAAAATGCCCGTTCTAACCTCACAAAGAACGGGCTTTAGCTTAATCTGAATATCGTTGCAGATTTGGGCTTAATTAACTCTGAATATTAACAAAAACAAAAATTTCTTTTTCAATTTTTCGTATTAGCTCTTTTTAAAATAAAGAACTCCTTTATCGCTGTAACGATGAATATCAAAAACTTTTTCTTTTCCTTTTCCATCAACATATTGCAAAGTGTCGCCATTTAATTTTCGGCTTCTCTTTTTAACTTCTAAAACATTTCCTGAAGATTCTAATTGGGTGTCAAGTTTCATAATTACATTTTTTTAATATTTAAATGATTATTTTCAATTAATCTTAAAACATAAATAGAAAAACTTTTTTTGTTACGTATAGTAAGTTTTTAATCAATCGTATCGTGTTTACTAAAGAGGTAACTAGGTTTTTCATAAATAGGTTAAGTCGCTTAATTTGGGATAGCTAATATGAAAAGTATTTTTGAAAAAACAAGATTAAAAACATATATTTTCGATGAAATGCACGTTTTTTTCACATTTTAGAATATTTGTGTGGTATTTTCCTACATATATTTCAATTTTAGACCCTATTTTTAAGCAGCAAATTATTGAATAAATTGTAGTTTTTGGATAGAAAAAAATCAATAAAATTTTCTGAAAGTGTAAATTTTACACTCTCATATAAGAAGTTAAAAAGGAAGCAATTTTATTTATTAAAGCTTATTTCTTTTTAAAATATAGAACACCTTTTTTACCATAATGATGCACATCAAAAACTGTTTTTTCACCCTTATTGTTTTCATAATTTAGAGTGCTGTTTGTTTTTTCTGTTTCATTTTCTAACACAGAGTTAGATGGCCTAGGCTTTGTTAAAACTTCCATAAGTACAATTTTTATTTTTTTTATATATCAAGACGATATAATAAAATAACCTAAAAACTACTCATATATTGTTTTATAGCTTGTACTATTTACCTTTTAATCCACTTTTTAAGATAAGAAGTTTCCTTATTAGTGATTTTTACAAAATAAATTCCTTCAGAATAAGCAGTAACATCAATTGATATTTTGTCTTGAAAACTAGAACTATATATTGTTTTACCCAACATGCTAATGAGTTCAATTTTATGTACATCGGAAGATAATTGTTTTGTTTCAATAGTTATTGTATCGATTGAAGGGTTAGGAAATAATGAAAATTGAAAGTTTGTATCAAACTCATCTATTCCAATAATCTCACAATCACGTTCGGCATCAAATAATGTTTGTAATTCAGTAATTGGTTCAATACCATCATTACTACCTGTTCTTAATGATATTAAAAAGGATGGATTTCCAAAAGTATCATCTGGTTGTGCAACTTTTAAAAATGCAAATAGTGAAGACGTTCCATTCCCTGTACAACGAGAATCAGCTCCCACCATATTTGCTCCCTGCATTGCTGCCATTAATTTACAGGCTAAATCTCCTTCAGCAGCAAGAAACGCTGCTTCCATATTATCTAAAACTTCTTGCCCTAGTAAAATATTTCCTTGTATAGAATAATTTGATCCTGTAATGTGATTTTTATAATCGTCTGTTGAAGATCCAGTATGTGCAGCTGTCTCTATATTCTCACCAACTTTTGCTACGATTCCATATTGTCTTAATTGAGGTTGATTGGAAACATCATTTTCAATTAACCATTGAATAATTTCACTCGGACTTAAACCCTCATTCATTCTCGCTCTTGCATTCGCTTGATTTGCCTGCACATACCAAGCTTGAGAATTAATTGCGCCCACTCCTGGGAATAATTCACCTAAAAAATCATCGGTAGGAAGATTTGCTGCATCTAAATCGACACAGGAAGCTCCAGCACTACCAACTTCTCCAGTGACAGGATCCATTGCTACTATTGAAAAAGTATCTTGACTTCTTACATTAATAATTGTTGAAACAAAAAGAATAATAAAAAGTAGATAATTTTTCATAGAACTGTTTTTGAATTAAGAAATATCCATTTCCGGAATATCTCCTTCTATGATTAAATTACCTTCAGTTGCATTTTTAATATCTTCAACAGAAACTCCTGGTGCTCTTTCTAACAATTTAAAAGAACCGTTTTCAATTTCCATTACTGCAAGATTGCTAACTACTTTCTTTACACAGTTTACACCGGTTAATGGCAATGAACAATCTTTTAGAAGTTTTGAAGCTCCAGCACGGTTGGTATGCATCATAGCAACAATGATATTTTCTGCAGACGCTACTAAATCCATTGCACCACCCATACCTTTTACCATTTTTCCAGGAATTTTCCAATTGGCGATATCTCCATTTTGAGATACTTCCATAGCTCCTAAAATGGTAAGATCTACATGTTGTCCACGTATCATTGAAAAACTTAATGCTGAATCAAAAAATGAAGCTCCAGGCAAGGCTGTAATTGTTTGCTTACCTGCATTTATAAGATCTGGATCTTCATCCCCTTCAAAAGGAAAAGGTCCCATTCC